>Ga0065721_10048998_pt1 | contig 52834 bp, 46 predicted proteins | sample Mesricmetagenome_FD_59108 | JGI IMG/M metagenome (GOLD analysis project Ga0065721, IMG submission 59108) | Mesophilic microbial community from rice straw/compost enrichment Sample: eDNA_1 v2 (version 2) | ecosystem: Engineered > Solid waste > Grass > Composting > Bioreactor | place: USA: Davis... | reverse complement strand
CCCCGGGGGTTGCGGTCGGCGGCTCGACGCACCCGCCCGAACCGAGAGCGCGGCCGCCACTCCCGCCCCGCGTTTGACCCCGGAATCTCCGTCGTTTCCGCCACCCCGCCCGGCCGCCGGAAACCGTCCTCGCCGTAAAGCAAAACCGGCCCGCTTTCGCGGGCCGGTCAAAAGCTCCCCGACAAGGACTCGAACCTTGAACCTAGCGGTTAACAGCCGCTCGCTCTACCATTGAGCTATCGGGGAAGGCGTGGGCTGCCCGTTTCCGGGGTAGCCTGCCGGGGGTGCCGCCAGCCGCCGCGGGATCATCCACCGGGAGGGGGGAGATGCCGCCGCGCAGCGGGCGGGGGCCTGAACACTATCAGACTCCAGCCGAGGGTCAAGGGGGAATGCTGAGGAGTGAGTGGAAGTGGAAAGGGGCCAGTGTGCAGTGGTCATGAGGCCGGGTACCGGGCCAATGGCGGCGGTCTGTAAAACGGGCAGGTTCCGCGTGATTTGCCCGGCACGCTCCGCCCATTGATCTACGTGCCCGTGCGGCGGCGAGCCGCCCTTGGGCATGCCCATTGCCCTCTTTGCAGGTTGCTGGTTGAGCGTCCCCCCCCCACTTTCCACTTCTCCTTTCCATTCCCCTCAGCACTCGTGGCCGCCGAGCACGCGGAAGAAGGCTTCGATGTCCGCGTCGGTGCCCGCGTCGCCGTCGCCGTCGAAGTCCGCCGTGCCGCACAGCTCGCAGCAGGAACCCGACAGGCACGCGAAGAAGGCCTCGATGTCCGCGTCCGTCCCCGCGTCCCCATCGCCGTCGAAGTCGCCCGAGCAGGGCGGCTGGCCCGGCAGGTCGGTCGCGTACCCGCCCGAGCTGGTCGCCAGGTAGAGCTTTCTCCGGCCGTTCACCGTGCCCCCGTACACCATCTCCTGCGCGGCGACGTCGCCCTGGAAGTTCGTATTGAAGGGGTGGAAGGTCACGCCGCCGTCCGTCGAGCGATGCGGGAAGGCGTTGGTGAAGGTGTTGAAGGTGTAGAGCGTGCCGTGGAAGAAGGGGTCGGCCACAAGGGTCCGCCCGCCGGGGTACGTCCCCTGCTGCTGCCAGCTCTCGCCGTGGTCGACGCTCATGAAGACGCCGCTGGGGTTGTTGCCGGTATCCGGCGAGCCCAGCGCGTAGAGCACGCCGTTGCCCCCCGCCGCGATGTCCCACACGTGCCAGTTGGGCTGGGGCCAGGCGGCGGGCGGATTCCACGTATCGCCCGTGTCGGTGGATCGCAGCAGCGCCCCCACCCCGTCCTGCCCGAAGCTGTACTGCGCCGCCACCGCCAGCGGGCCCTGTCCGCCGGAGAGGAAGGCGACGCTCGCGATCTGCTCGCCGAACTGCGTGGAGGCATACTCAAGCTCCCAGGCGTTGGGCGCGGCGCGGTTGTAGCTCCAGATCTGCGCTACCTGCGGCTGCGGCAGCCAGCGGTAGCCGGACCAGAGGATCACGGGGTTCGGGGCGTCCTGCACGGCGATGTCCAGCCCGATGTTGTCCAGCGAGCTGGGCGAGCCCGGGCCCAGGTTCGTCCACGTGCCGTTCGGATCGCGCCGCCACAGGCCGTCGTCGCCGCGGCCCAGCGGGCCGTCGTGGCTCGCGTAGAGCGTGCCGTCGGGGGCGAAGCACACCCTCAGCCACCGCGGCAGCGGCGCTGACGAGAGCGTCCACGTCGCCCCGGCGTCGGTGGAGATGAAGATCCCGCCGTCGTTCAGGCCCTTGTACGCCGCGGCGATCTCGCTCGTGTTCAGCGGGTTCACTGCGAAGCTGGTGATCTCCAGCCTGCTGATGCCCCCCGCCGCGGCGGAGAAGGCCGCGCCGCCGTTGGTGCTCTTAAGCACCGCCACCGAGCCCATGCCCAGGTAGATCGTCGAGGAGGAGCCGGGCACGAACTCGATGTCGTTGACCTGATACGTCCCCGTGCCGCCCCGGCTGGACTCCCACGTCACGCCGCCGTCGTCGCTGAACATCACGCCCGCGCGCGTCGTGCCGACGAAGATTCTCTGGCCGTCGGAGGGATCAAACGCGATGGACGTCGCCGCGCGGCTGGGCCACGCCGCGCTGTGCTCGGTCCAGCTCAGGCCGTCGTCGGGCGAGGAGTAGAGCCCGATGAACTGGCTGCCGAAGTCCTGCCCGCCCGCGACCCACACACGCCCGTTGCCGAAGGCCACGTCGTTGATGATGTGGTTCGGGAAGCCAAAGGAACGCTCCTCCCACGAAGCCCCGCCGTTGGTCGTTACCCACAACTCGTTCCCCGAGCCGAAGTTGCCCGTGAAGGCGGCGTAGACGCGCTGCGGGTTCGCCGGGTCCACGGCGACCACCGTCGCGCCGAGCCCGATCGTCACAGGCGGGGTGACGTCGTCCCAGCTCGCCCCCGTGTTCGTGCTCCTGAAGATGAGCTGCGTGCTCGTCCCGCCCAGGAACTGGCCCAGCCCCACCCACACCACCGCGGGGTTCGTGGGGTCCACCGTCACATCCTGGACCAGCGCCTGCCCCGAGACCGGCAGCGGCACCTGGACCCAGTTCTCGCCGTTGTCCGTGCTCGTGAAGAGCCCGTCGTCGGTGGCCGCCCAGCCGCGGCCGTCCGAGGAGAAGGTGACCTCGTTGATGGTCCGGTTGCCGGTGCCCGTCGCCTGCGTCCAGAAGGAGCCGCCGTTGACCGTGACGTAAATCCCCCCGCCGCCCAGCGAGCTGCCCGCACCCGCGATCACGCGGTTGGCGATCGACGGGTGCGGCGCCAGGGCGTATGTGTCCGCCCCCGAGGGGCCGAAGGGGGCCCACGAGGGAGCTTCCGCGTTCGGCTCCGCGCCTCCCGTCCGTCCCGGCAGCGGCGCGTTCGCCACGGCGCGGTTGCCATGAATGTCGCGGGGCGACGCATCGCCCGACACCCAGACGTACGCCCCCGGCGGCATCGGCTGGGCGAGCGCGGGCGCGGCGAGAACGAAGGCGGCGAAGAACACAGGGCCGATCGGGTTGTTCATGGCTCGCTTCTCAGGATTGGCGCGTGCGGACGCGAGCGCTCAACATACCGCGCGAGCCTTCACCGTCAACGCTTATGAAAAGCGACTCAGACACGCCGCGCGGTGGGGAGATTCAGCGCCGCTGCGAGCGCGAGAACGATGTCTTCAAGACCGCCGCTTACGCCGCGGGCACGGCCAGCAGAGAACTGGGGCACTCCGTGAGCACTTTTTCCGCCGTCGAGCCCAGCAGCGCGTCGCGGATGCTTCGGCGTCCCAAGGTGCCCAGCACCACCAGGTCCGCGTTGACCTGCTGGGCGTAGGCGCTGATCCCCGAGCGGTGGTCTCCCGCGTCGAAGAGCACGTAGACAGGCTTGAGGTATTCGAGGGGCCGCCCGAGCCGGCTTCCGAAGGACTCCAGCCTCCGCTGCAGAACCTGCTGGTACTGCGTGCGGAACTGCGGGTCCGCCTCCGGGGTCGGGGCGCGGTAGTGCAGGTGCCGCCACGGGGGCTCGAAGGTGTGGAGGACGTGCAGCGCCGCTTCGTCCTGCGTTGCGATCCGCGCCGCGTAGTCCAGGGCCAGCAGCGACCCCGCGGAAAAGTCCGTGCACGCCACCACGAGACGGAAGGGGCCGTCCTGACGCTCCCGCACCAGCAGTGTCGGCACCGCCGCGGCCCGCACCACCCCCGCGGCCACCGTCCCCGCTCCCGCCCCCGGGCGATGCCCCCGCACGCCCATCACCAGCAGCCCCGACTCCGTTTCACGCGCATATTGGGCGATCGTCCGCGCGGGTGAGCCCACTCGCACCTCCAGCGGGACGCTTTCCAGCCCCGGCAGAGATGAGGCGAGCCGCTGCCAGGCGTTCTGTGCGTCCTGAATCACAGAGGCGTGCAGCTCCGCGGCCAGGTGCGGCAGGGCCTCGCACAGGTCGTCCAGCACCAGTGGATCGATGACGTGGACCGCGCGGAGCGGCGTGTTCCCCCAGCGGCTGATCCGCAGCGCTTCCGCGAGCGCGGGGAGCGAGCCGGGGGCGAAGTCCGTGGCGACGAGAATCGACCTGAGCTCCATGCGGGGCCCTCCTGCCGCAACTCTATCGCCACGGCGCGCAGGGAGCGCGACGTGCGGAATGGGGCGTGCAGGCGTGCGAAAAGGGTGCGCGGGAAGCTATCCTGTGGCGCACAGAGGAGGTCGCCTTATGGCACGCGCACAGAGCCCCGAGTTTCCCATCATCAACCTCGCCCGCTGGATCCGTCAGAACAAGGCGAGCCTCACTCCCCCGGTGAGCAACAAGCAGCTCTTCACCGAGGCCAAGGACGTGATTCTCTTCGTCTCCGGCGGCCCCAACACCCGCAACGACTACCACGTCAACCCCACCGAGGAGCTCTTCTATCAGATCAAGGGGGACATCGCGGTGCGCGTCCGCCCCCTCGACGGCAGCAAGCCGCGCGACATCGTGGTGAAGGAGGGAGAGCTCTTCCTGCTGCCGCGATGGGTCCCCCACCGCCCCCAGCGCCCCAAGGGCACGCTCGGCTGGATCGCAGAGTTCCCCCGCGGCGTGGACGAGCAGGGCAACCCGCAGAAGGACGGCCTCCAGTGGTACTGCCCCAAGTGCGACACGCTCGTGCACGAGGTGTACTGGGTGCTCAAGAAGATCGACGAGGACCTCAAGATCATCATGAACGACTTCTGGGAGGGGCCCGTCGAGAATCGCACCTGCAAGAACTGCGGCTTCGTCATCGAGCGCGCCGGGGCCATCGAGCTCAAGGGCGGCAAGGTCAAGGCCGCGGGCGGCAAGCGCTCCGCGAAGAAGAAGAGCGCCTCCCGCTCCTCCGCCAGGCCCAAGGCCCGCGCCGGCAGGAAAAAGCCCGCCAAGAAGACAAGCCGCGCCCGCTGATCCTCCCCGCCCCGCTTCCGTTGCACCTTCCGTGAAAGTCGACCTCCACACCCACATCCTCCCCCGTGAGTGGCCGGACCTCCGTGAGCGGTACGGCTACGGGGAGTGGGTGCGCCTGGAGCACATCGATCCCTGCACCGCGCGGATGATGAAGGGGGACAAGCGCTTCAGGGACATCAAGCACAACTGCTGGGATCCCGGCGTGCGCCTCGCGGAGATGGACGCGACGGGCGTTCAGATGCAGGTGCTCTCCACCGTCCCGGTGATGTTCAGCTACTGGGCCAGGCCGCGCGACACCCTCGACCTGGCCCAGCGCCTCAACGACCACATCGCGGGCGTGGTGCGCGATCACCCCACGCGCTTCGCGGGCTTGGGAACGCTCCCGATGCAGGACCCTGCCCTGGCCGCGAGGGAGGCGGAGCGCTGCGTCCGCGAGCTGGGGCTTTCAGGCTTTCAGATCGGCAGCCACATCGAGCGCGACGGCGCTCCCGACTGGAATCTCTCCGACCCCGAGGTCGTGGACGTGCTCCGCGAGTGCGAGCGACTGAACGCCTGCGTCTTCGTCCACCCCTGGGACATGATGGGCGCCTCGCAGATGCGCAAGTACTGGCTCCCCTGGCTCGTCGGCATGCCCGCCGAGAGCGCGCGGGCCATCTGCAGCATCATCTTCGGCGGCGTGCTGGAAAAGCTCCCCGCCCTGCGCATCGCCTTCGCCCACGGCGGGGGCTCCTTCCCCGGCACCATCGGCCGCATCGAGCACGGCTTCAACGCCCGCCCCGACCTCTGCGCCGTGGACAACCCCGTCAACCCGCGCGAGTACCTCGCCCGCAACGGCCGCCCCGCACGCTTCTATGTCGATTCCCTCGTCCACGACGCCGCGGCCCTGCGGCTCATCCTCGACATGTTCGGCCCCCAGCGCGTCGCCCTCGGCAGCGACTACCCCTTCCCTCTCGGCGAAGAGCGCCCCGGCACGCTCGTCGAAAGCCTCGGCCTCGACCCCGACATCGCCCGCCGCGTCCTCCGCGGAACGGCCCTCGAGTTCCTCGGCCGGGCGGATGGGTAACGCGAAGCGCGCGAAGGGATGCAAAGACGCGAAGAGGAGGGTTGGGATCGGAAAACCCGACTCCGACGACCCCATTCACTTTTCCGCTTCGCGTCTTCGGTCTTTCTTCGCGTCCTTCGCGTTACCCCATACTCTTGTCCATGCAGCCCGAAGAACTTCACGCCCTTCAGCTCGACGAGCACGACCCGCTCCGCGCCGAGCGCGACGGTTTTCTCATCCCTCCCCACCCCGCGGACCCTTCCCGCCCCTGCGTCTACATGACCGGCAACTCCCTGGGCTGCCAGCCCAAGGCGACCCGCAAGCTCATCGAGCAGGAGCTTGAGGACTGGGCGAAGCTGGGCGTCACCGCCCACCTCCACGGGCGCGATCCCTGGCTTCCCTACCACGAGTGGTTCCGCGGCCCCGCCGCGAGGCTCGTCGGCGCGCGCGAGGGCGAGTGCGTGATGATGAACTCGCTCACGACCAATCTGCACCTGCTGATGGTCTCCTTCTTCCGCCCCACCGCCGACCGCTACAAGATCGTGATCGAGGACTCCGCCTTCCCCTCCGACAGCTACGCCGTCGCAAGCCAGCTCCGCTTCCACGGCATCGACCCCGCCGACGGGCTTATCCGCCTGCGCCCGCGCGAGGGCGAGCACACGCTGCGCACCAGCGACATCGAGGGCTTTCTCTGGGAGCAGGGCCAGCAGGTCGCCCTCGTCCTCCTCGGCGCGGTGAACTACCTCACCGGCCAGTGGTTCGACATGGCGCGCATCACCGCCGCGGCGAAGGAGCGCGGCTGCACCGTCGGCTGGGACCTCGCCCACGCCGCGGGCAACGTACCCCTGCAGCTCCACGACTGGGGCGTCGATTTTGCCGCGTGGTGCACGTACAAGTACCTCAACAGCGGCCCCGGCGCGGTCGCGGGCGCGTTCGTCCACGAGCGCCACTTCAGGAGCGCCCTGCCTCGCTTCGAGGGCTGGTGGGGCACCGACCCCGCCACGCGATTCCAGATGAAGCCCGACATCGAGCCCGTGCCGAGCGTCGAGGCGTGGCAGCTTTCCAACCCGCCCATCCTCGCCCTCGCGCCTGTGAAGGCCTCCATGCAGATCTTCGACCGCGTCGGCATGGCCGCCCTGCGCGAGAAGAGCCTCAAGCTCACGGCGTACCTGGAGCAGCTCATCGACCGCGAGCTGGCCGGAAAGGTGCAGATCATCACGCCGCGCGATCCTCAGCAGCGCGGCGCGCAGCTTTCTCTGGTCGCCCAGGGCGCGGCACGCGACCTGGAACGCCGCCTCCACGCCGAGGGCGTCGTGGTGGACTTCCGCGAGCCCAACGTCATCCGCGTCGCCCCCACCCCGCTCTACAACACTTTCCACGACTGCTGGCAGCTCGTGCAGGCCCTGAAGCGCGTGCTGTAACCCCTCTTTCCAGTCCCCGACTCGCCGTGCATGGAGGTCCGATGCCCCGCACCGCCATCATCTCCGACATCCACGGCGAGCTTGAGCGTCTCCACCGCGTTCTCCGCGACATCGACCAGCGCGGGTGCGACCGCGTTTTTTCCCTCGGCGACAACGTCGATGACCGCCGCTCCGGAGCCGCGGTGCTGCCCGTGCTCCTCGAGCGCGGTATCGCGGGCGTCCTGGGCAACTGCGACAACCACTGCGACCTTCCCGAAGGCTCGCCCGAGCAGGCCTACCGCGACGCGCTCCCTCTTGAACACCGCGAAGGGGACGTGCTCTTCATCCACATTTCCCCCATCCACAACCCACGCGGCGTGCGCGACATCCGCGACGCCGCCCAGCTCTTCGCCGGTTCGCGCCAGCGCCTCTGCTTCACCGGGCACGTTCACATTCCCAACATCTTCGCCGACGACCCGCACGCTGGGGCGGTCCTCGTCCCCTTCGAGTACGGCGAGCCGGTGACGCTCGACCCCGCCCACCGCTACGCCGTCTGCGTCGGCGCGGTGGGACGGGGGCGCGACGGCATCGACGAGCCCCGCTACGCCATCTGGGACGACGAAGCGGGCACGGTGGAGATCGTGCTGGTGCGTTGACCCCGTACCATGCACGCGATGGGCACCTCCAACGCTGAAGTCCACGTCCTCATCGCCGGCACGGGCCTCGCCGGGGCTCTCATGGCCTGCTACCTCGCCCGCGCCGGCTACCGCGTCTCCCTCTACGAACGCCGCCCCGATCCCCGCGCCGTCGGCTACGCGGGCGGACGCTCCATCAACCTCGCCCTCTCCGCCCGCGGCCTGGCCGGCCTTGAGGGCGCGGGCCTGCGAGAGCAGGTCATGCGCTCCGACGCCATCCCCATGCCCGGACGCATGATCCACCCCTTGAGCGGCGGCACCGTCTTCCAGCCCTACTCACACGACCCCAACGACGCCATCAACTCCGTCTCCCGCGGCGGGCTCAACCTCACCCTCATCAACGCCGCCGCGGCATACGAGAACGTCCAGCTCATCTTCGATCACTTCTGCATCGACGTGGACCTCGACGCCCCCGCCGCGATCTTCCAGCGGCCCGACGGCTCCACCGTCCGCGTCGAAGCGGACCTCATCATCGGCGCGGACGGCGCCTTCTCCGGCGTCCGCGGCCGCCTCCAGAAGACCGACCGCTTCGAGTACAGCCAGTCCTACCTCGAGCACGGCTACAAGGAGCTGCACATCCCCGCCCGCGACGGCTCCTTCGCGATGGAGCCCAACGCCCTTCACATCTGGCCCCGCGGCGGGGCGATGATGATCGCCCTCCCCAACCGCGACGCCTCCTTCACCTGCACCCTCTTCTGGCCCTTCAAGGGCCCCCACTCCTTCGAGAACCTCGCCACGCCCGCCGACGTCGAGCGCCACTTCCGCGAGCACTACGCCGACGCCGTGCCCCTCATGCCCACGCTCGTCGAGGACTACTTCCGCAACCCCACCAGCTCGCTCGTCACCGTGCGCTGCTGGCCCTGGCAGCACGCCGGGCGCGTCGTGCTGATCGGCGACGCCGCGCACGCCATCGTCCCCTTCTACGGCCAGGGCATGAACGCCGCGTTCGAAGACTGCCTCTGCCTCTCGCGGCTTCTCGCGGCACACCCGCCCCGCCGCGTCAGCGGGCGGCTTGACTTCTCCGACGCCCTCGAGGCCTACCAGGCCGAGCGCAAGCCCAACGCCGACGCCATCGCCGACATGGCCATCGAAAACTTCGTCGAGATGCGCGACAAGACCGGCTCGCCCGCCTTCCTCTACCGCAAGAAGGTCGAGCAGGCCGTCCACCACTTCTTCCCGGACAAGGTCACACCCCAGTACAACCTCGTCAGCTTCTCCACCGTCCCCTACACCCAGGCACGCGCCAGCGGCCGCGCCCTCGACCGCGTGCTCGACGCCGTGATCGCCGACCTTCCCCAAGGCAGTTTCGAGCGGCTGGGCGAAGCCGAATGGCGCGAGCGCCTCCGCGCCAGCGCCGCCCGCGCCCTCAAGGGTGGCGTCTCCGCCCCCACGCTTCTCGACATCACCCCGCCGCTCACCCCGTCCATCAACGTCTGGCCCGGAGACACGCCGCTCACGCGCGAAGTGCTCTGCGACCTCGCGAAGGGCGACAACATCACCCTCTCCACGCTCCGCTCAACGGTGCACCTGGGCGCGCACGCCGACGGACCCAACCATTACGGCCCGAACGCCCCCGGCGTCGGCGAGATGCCGTTACACCACTACCTCGGCCCCTGCCACGTCATTGAGGCCCGCGTTCCCCGCGGCGAGCGCGTCACCTCCGCCCACTGCGGCGAAGCGCTCGCCTCCATACGTCACCCGCGCGTGCTCATCAAGACCTCCACCTTCCCCGACTCCAACAGCTGGAACGCCGACTTCGCCGCCCTCTCCGTAGAGCTGGTCGAAACCCTCGCCGCGAAGGGCGTCGTCACCCTCGGCATCGACACCCCCAGCGTGGACCTGCAGGACTCCAAGGACCTGCCCGCCCACAAGGCGATTCTCAAGCACGGCATCGCCATCCTGGAAGGCCTGAATCTGCGGGATATTGCGCCGGGTGAATACGAGCTCATCGCCCCCCCGCTCAGGCTGATGGGCTTCGATGCTAGCCCGGTGCGGGCCGTGCTTCGCCCGATCGCCTGACATCGTGTACCTTGGGCTCTAAAGGAGCCCATTATGAACAAGCTGAGTCTGTGGTCGCTGGCGGCTGTCCTCGTGCTGGGCGCGTCGCCCGCCTTCGCGCAATAAGAGAAAGAGGCGGCGCCAGCCGCCGCCGAGGCCCCCGCCGCGTCCGAGCCGGCTCGTCTGGTCGTAAAGCTGCTCGACCCCGGCGCCGAGCCGCGACAGGAGCTGCGCTACGTCCCCAAGGCCGGCGACACCGGCAGCGTCACGATGCGCACGAAGATGTCCAGCAAGGGCGAAATCGGCGGCATGCCCATCAACATGGCCCTCCCCACGATGGTGATGGTCATGGACATCGCCATCACCGAGGTCCACCCCAACGGAGACATCTCCTACAACGCCGTCATTTCCAGCGTGGATGTGGAAGCAGGCGAGGACGACCTCGCCGCGATGGTCAACGCCATGAAGGGCGCGATGCGCTCCATGATCGGGACCAAGGTGAGCGCCGTCATCACCGACCGCGGCGAGACCAAGAAGGCCGAGTTCTCCGTCCCCGAGGACGCGAACCCGATGTCCGTCCAGATGATGGACGCCTTCAAGCAGACCGCGAACCAGGTCTGCACCCCGCTTCCCGATCAGCCCGTCGGCAAGGGCGCCAAGTGGGAGATCGTCGCCACGATCAACGACGCCGGCATGACGATGAAGCAGACCACCACCATGTCGATCAAGGAGCTCGCCTCCGACGGCTTCACGGCGGACGTTGATCTCAAGCAGGCGGCGGACAAGCAGGACATCAAGCTCCCCCAGATGCCCCCCGGCTACAAGGTCGAGCTCGTCAACTTCAAGGGCTCCGCCGGCGGCGAGATCAAGGCCACCACCTCGTCCATCCTCCCCGTGTCGTCCACGATGAACATCAGCTCCGATCAGGAGATCAAGGTCTCCGACGGCACCGGCGAGTCCCAGGTCATGAAGCAGAGCACGAAGATCGAGCTCTCCCTGACCTCCGGCCCCACCCAAAAGCAGGAGACCCCCGCCGCCCCGACCGCGAAGTAACCCCGCCAACGCCCGGCGATCCCGTCGCTCTCGATGGCTTCCGGGCTCCCGCGTAATCCACCTTCGTGAGATCCTCTCATTGATGACCTTTGGGCTGGCGCACATCTACGCCGGCCCTTTTTTTGTTCCCGGTCGCACCCGCGCGGCGGCCACCCGCCCTCGCCTACACTCGGGAAAAGTCCTGCACACCCCTTTCATTTACGGAGTTTGAAGGCTTATGACCACCGCGCCCGCCGCCTCGTCCGCTGCTGACGCCGCCTTTTCCCGCGGCCTGGAAGGCATCATCGCCGGCGAGACCGCCATCTGCTCCATCGAACAGGGCGGCCTCTTCTACCGCGGCTATGAGATCCACGACCTGGCCGACAACGCCACCTTTGAGGAAGTCGCCTTCCTCCTCCTGGAGGGTCACAAACCCACCCCCGACGAGCTGAAGCGCTTCAAGGCCGAGATCGTCGCCGAGCGCCCCCTGCCCCCGCTCGTCATTCAGTTCCTCAAGGACGCGGGCCCCATGCTCAAGGCCGGCACCTCCGTCCCGATGGACGTGCTCCGCACCGCCGTCTCCATCCTCGGCCACCTCGACAAGGACTGCCAGGACAACTCCCCCGCCGCGAACCTCCGCAAGGCCAAGCGGCTGCTGGCGAAGATTCCCACCATCATCGGCCACATGCAGAACGTGATCGACGGCAAGGCCATCGTCGGCCAGGAGACGGGCGGCGATCCAAGCCTCGACCACGCCGCGAACCTGCTCTACCTGATGACGGGCCAGAAGCAGCCCGACCAGTACGCCCGCGTCATCGACGTCTCCCTCATCCTCTACGCCGAGCACGACTTCAACGCGAGCACCTTCACCAGCCGCGTCATCGCCGGCACCCTCTCCGACATGCACGGCGCGGTCTGCGGCGCCATCGCCGCCCTCAAGGGCCCGCTCCACGGCGGGGCCAACGAGGCCGCGATGGAGATGCTCAAGGAAATCCGCGAGTTCGTCGAGTCCGGCAAGGGCACCGTCAACGACTTCATGCAGAACGCCTTCGCCACCAAGCGCAAGCTCATGGGCTTCGGCCACCGCGTCTACAAGAACGGCGACCACCGCGCCCCCATCCTCAACCGGCTCGGCCGCGCCGTCGCCAAGTCCCAGGGGCCCGACTCCCTCAAGTGGTTCGAGCTGGGCGACGAGGTCGAGGCCATCATGCTCCGCGACAAGAAGATCCACCCCAACGTGGACTTCCCCTGCGGCATGACGTACTACGTGATGGGCATCCCCGTGCCCCAGTACACGCCCATCTTCGTCGCGGCGCGCATCACCGGCTGGTGCGCCCACATCATGGAGCAGCACGCCAACAACCGCCTCATCCGCCCGCTCAGCCGCTACACCGGCGAGCCCACGCGGAAGTGGTGAGCAGCGTCCTCCGCTCCTGCTGACATCTCAAGCGATTCAGCCACCCGCCGAGATGCCCGCATCTCGGCGGTGTGTTTTTTGCACCTTACACCAGCTCCCGCTCGCGGCCCCGCTTTTCGCGCTGCGGGTCGATCACCTCGCGGTACACCCCCACCACTTCCGCGAGGTACTCCTCGAACGTGCGCAACCGCGACGCCTCCCGCACCTCCGCCGGGCTGGGCACGCGCACCTGTCCGCGCACCAGCAACGTGATCGCTTCCGCCAGCGCCTGCGGGCTCCCCGCGGGCACCAGCATGCCGTTCCGCGGCTCGTTGATGAAGTCCGTCGGCCCGCCCAGGCGCGAGCCGATCACGAACTTCCCCGCGTGCAGGTGCTCCAGGATGACGAACGGCGAGTTCTCCAGCCCCGTCGTCGGCACGATCCCCACGTCAAACGCGCCGAGCGTCGTGGGCAGCTCCGCGGGCGTGTACCCGCCGTAGAAGCACGCCTCCGGCACGCCGCGGAGAAACTCCCGGTGCGGCCGCGTATCTCCCCCGGCGCGGATGTGGAAGTGGCACCGCGAGCGCGTGTCCAGCGTCAGCAGCGCAATCGCCCGCACCAGCACGTCCAGACCCTTGTTGTACCGCGTGCTCCCGAAGAACGCGAAACGCAGAGGCCGCGTGTCCTTCGCCGGGTTCCACGGCTGCCTGCGGTAATACGCCGACTGCTCCGCAGCCGCGGCGATCGCGTCAAAGTGCGGCTGTCCCAGCGGCACGTGCCGCATCACCGCCGGGTCCACGCCCATCGCCGCGTGCACGCCCATCAGGAATCGCGACGGGCACAGCACCAGCGTCGCGCTGTTCATCGCCGCCACGCCCGCCACGCGCCGATCCCCGTAGTTGTTCAGCACCTTCAGGTGATGCGTCGCTTCCAGCAGGCGGGAGTTGATGTCCGGCGGCGTCGAAGGCCGCGTGGGCAGCGGAGGCGGGGGAGGCGCGGAGGCTTCCTCCGTCGCGCCGAGCTTTCGCACCACCAGTGCCTTGCCCTTGTTCCACGCCAGAGACAAGCCGCGGGAGATCGATCCCGGCGTGGACTGATACCACGTCCGATGCCGCCGCTCCGCGCGGTAATCCGGTGCGGCCAGACACCCTTCGCACCTCCGCCCGCCGTCGTAGTCGTCGCAGACGTTCACTTCGCGGTGCAGCAGGTCCACCTGCGGGCACAGCGCGTAGTAGTTGTGCGGCGTCACCACGACCGGGATGCCCTCCGCGCGCAGCGCGGGGATCAGGTCGAACCCGTACCCCTCCAGCGAGTGAATGTGCACCACGTCCGCGCGGCGCTCCTTCACCCACCGCACCACCAGACGCGTGTGCGCGGGGCTGCTGATCTGCTCCCGCACGTTCCTGAAGTTGAAGAACCCCACCGACAGGTTCGGGCTGTTCACCAGGTCGTAGTTCTGCACCCCTCGCCACGGAGCACGCCGCCGGATGTACATCCCCGGCCGCATCGAGTAATCCATCCCCGAGCGCAGGTAGCTCACCTCGTGCCCCGCCGCGGCAAGGCCCGCCGCCAGCTCCGAGGCGTGCAGGTTGTATCCCGTCCCCTCTCGCTCCTGCAGCGCCAGCCCGGCCCATCCCAGGACCGCGATGCGCAGCAGTTGCGGTGTGGACTCGCTCATCCTGAAAGGCACTCCACGTACAGGGCCTCGATGTCGGTCACATGCTCCCGCATGGTCCGCACCGGTCGGACATTGGCCCGCAGGGCCGCGAGCTGCTCAGGCTCGCGCAGCACGCTTTCCAGCGTCCGCGCCAGGTCCGCCCGGTCGTTGCCCCGGTGCAGCAGCCCGTTCACTCCATGGTGCAGCATATCGGGAATTCCGCCCACGTCAGCCCCGATCACCGGCACCCCGCACGCGAAGAACTCCATCACCGTCTGCGGCCCGTTGTCCCACCACACGCTCGGGACGAGCCCCACGTCCTTCCCGTACAGCAGCCGCGGCACGTCTTCATACCGATACCCCGACCGGATCGACAGCCCCGCCATCCGCGGCTCCAGCCGGTCGAACCGCCACTGAATCTCCTCCACCGCCTTCGCGTACACGCACAGGTGCAGCCGCCGCAACAGCTCGGGCTCCACCAACTCCAGCGCGTCCGCGAGCATCGGCAGCCCCTTGTAGTAGTTGTTGTACCCGAGGAACACCGCCCGCACAGGCCGCGGCGGATCAAACCCCGGCGGCGGCTCCCGCAGCGCCGGCTCCGCTCGCGCCAGCTCCGCCATCCGCGAGCCGATCGTCAGCGTCGTCATCACGCTCCGCGGCACGCCCATCGCCTCGAACTTCCGCTGCACGAAGTTCGACACCGCGATCACGCGGTCGCAGCGCGACAGCATCTCCACCATCCCGCGCCGCCGCTGCCCGAACTCGTTCAGCGGTCCCGCATCGCTCGGATCGGGACGGGGCTCATTGGAAAGCGGCTCCAGCTCCGCGGGGTCCGCCGCTGCCGGCTGCTGCGACTCCCCCGCCGCCTCCCGCCGCGGCTTTTCTTCCTCATCCGGCACGATGTCCATGAACACTTCCGCCGGTCGCCCTGGGTACACGAGCGGCGGAGGCTTCGGCGGCCCCGGCGGCGCAACCACCGCCATCAGCCGCTCACCCAACCCCGGCCGCTTCGGCGGCGGCTCGATCCGCGGCATGTGGAAGCTGGCTCTGTGCGCACGCTCCGCCGCGGGCTCGCGCATGTTCGCCATGCACGCCACACAATCCTGCCCGCCCTGATAGTCGTGGCAGGCAATCCGCCCGAGCTTCATGAGGTACACCTGCGGGCAGATGGTGTGGTAGTTGTGCAACGAGTAGACCACCTTGGCCCCCGCCCACTGCCCCCCGCCCTCCTGGGCCACCCGCACGCACCCCGCGCTGAAGCCCTCGATGTTGTGAAAGTGCACGATGTCCGGCTGAACCAGCCGGAAAAACCGGGCTACCTCCGCCTCCAGCTCCGGGGCGGAAAGCTCCACCAGCGGCTCCTTCGCCTGGCAGGGCCCAGGGGCCAGCACGGGAGAGTTGATCACTTCAAAGGTGCGAATGCCGCGGAAGTCCTGCATTCGCCGGATCTTGCACGGCCCCAGCTTCCCGGTCGCCGGGTCGGGGACGTACGTCAGCCCCCCCGAAAGCCAGAGAACCTCGTGCCCGCGCTCGACCAGCTCCAGCCCGAGCTGCTGGGCATAGACGTTCGCTCCACCCCCGTTGGAGGCCCCCTCGGCTACTCTGGCCCAGTTCACCAGCACGATCCGCATGGGGCGCGAGTATATGGATGGGGCGACACACCGCCGGGAGTGAGGCCATGCAGATCACCTGCGACCGCTGCAACCAGCCCTTCGAGGTGGACAACGCTCAGCCCGGCCAGAAAGTCGCCTGCCCCGCGTGCGGCGATGTCGCGGTGATCCCCGGCGCCGTCGTCACCGGCCGCCCCGTCGCCCCCGACCGTGCCGCCGCGGCTGGCTACCCGCCCGCGAACGGACCCGAAGTGGACGTCCTGATGGTCCGCCCCGCCATGCTGCGGGCCCACCCCTTCCGCTTCATCATCCTGTTCATCGTCGGCGTGGGCGGCATGATGGCGGGCGTGCACCTCTGGCTCATCTCGAACCCACCAAAGACGCCCGTAGCCATCGGCTGCTTTGCGCTCGGTGCGGTGGCGCTGGGAATGCTCGGTGTCTGGAAGGTGCACACGCTCAGCGAGGGACTTCGGATAACCACCAAGCGGACCGTCGAGATCAAGGGGCTGCTGAGCAAGGCCACCAGCGAAGTCCTGCACGCCGACATCCGCAACATTCAGGTGGAACAGACCTTCTTCGAGCGCGTGTGCAACGTGGGCTTTTTGAGCCTTTCCTCCTCCGCAGAAAACCAGGACGTCGTGGAGATGAGCGACGTTCCCGACCCAGGAAAGGTCAAGTCGATCATCGACCTGTACCGACCGATGTAACCAGGCAGGAAATCCCCTTTCCGGAGGGGCTTGAGCAGCCCATTCCAGTTGCGGGGTGTGGTCATTCTGAATACTCTCCCCCCCATCGCAAGCGGAGGAGTGGTGCGTGACGTTCCTGCATGAAACACGACGCAGAGTGCTGTGGGTGGTCGCCGGAGTAGGGGTGACGGCTCTGGCCGTCGTGTCGTGGACCGCCCTGCCGGCGCTGCCCGTGGTGGGCGTCGCCGTCGCCGCCATCGCCCTGGTCGTCAACCGCATGACCGCCGGTCTGCGGGAGTCCGTCTGCCTGGGCTGTGGTCAGGACGTCAGCCAGCTCCCCCATGGCGAGCATGGTGTGATCTGCCCCAACTGCGGGCACATCACCTCCAACATGCACCTGGCTGAAGATCCTGTCGGCCCGACCATCATCCCGGACCCCGAGGATGACGAGGACGCCCTGGCCTGAGGTAAGCTGGAAGCGTCCCCCGGTCTTTTCACCCTTGGGGCTGGGACGCTGCCGATGAATCAACCCGTGAACCCCGAACTGCTCTCCCGGCGTGAACTGCTCAACGCGGGCCTGCTGCTGACCGGCGCGACCCTGCTCACCGGCTGTCAGTCCGCTCCCCGCTCCTCCTCCGGGGGGGGCGTGGTGAACCTGCCGCCGGGCGTCTGGCCCGACCCCAAGAACGTCGCCGACGCGACCATCAAGCCGCCCCCCGCCCCGCCGGTGACGGGCGGCCTGCCCGAGGGCGTCATCCCGCGCTCCCGCTGGACCAGCGCCAAGCCCAACTTCCGCGTCAGCAAGCCGATGAACGGCATCACGCGGATCACCGTCCACCACAGCGCGATCAACTCCACCAGCCTGACCAGCGAGCGGGCCGTCATCGATCACCTCGAGAGGATCCGCCGCAACCACGTCGCGCGCACGGACGAGCGCACCGGCGCTCACTGGGTGGACATTGGGTATCACTTCATCATCGACCCCGCCGGTCGCATCTGGGAGGGCCGCCCCACTTCCATCGAGGGCGCGCACGTCTCCCGCGCCAACGACCACAACCTCGGCGTCGTGCTCCTGGGGAACTTCAGCGAGCACCGTCCCACGTCCGCGGCTCTCGACAGCCTCGACCGATTCGTCGCCTCGCAGATGCGCTTCTACCGCGTCCCGCCGCAGCGCGTCTACACCCACCGGGAGCTGCGCACTACGGAGTGCCCCGGCCGGTGGCTCCAGGCGTACATGAACTCCACGCGCCAGAGCAGCGGCCGGCTCGTGCAGCTGGCCCTTGCCTGACGCGGGACCGCCCGCCGCGATTGACTCGTGCTTATTCCTCGTCCGGCTCGGGCAACTCCGGCTGCTCGGGGCCGGTCTTGGCCTCTCCGAAGATGGCAGTGCCGACGCGGACGATGTTCGCGCCTTCGCTGATGGCGACCTCGTAGTCGTTCGACATCCCCATGCTGAGGATGTTGAAGGGCGAGCCGGGCTCGCCGAAGCCCATCGACTGCATTTCCTCGAACAGCTCGCGCAGGCGGGCGAAGTGCGGGCGCGAGTCCTCGGGATTCTCGCTGTAGGGCGCCATCGCCATCAGCCCGCGAACGCGGACGTTGATCATGGACTGAATCTGCTCCGCGAGCGGGATCGCCGCGGGAAGCGGGCAGCCGAACTTCTGCTCCTCGCCCGCGACGTTGACCTGAAGCAGCACCTCGATGACGTGGTCCTTCTTCAGCGCGATGGCCTGCAGCTCCTCGGCGATGCGGAGCGAATCGACGCTGTGGATGAGGCGGACGAAGTCCGTCACCTTGCGCGCCTTGTTGCGCTGCAGGTGGCCGATCATGTGCCAGCGCACGCCGTCCTTGGCCCCGGGGAGCGAGGGCACGGGCTTGAGCTCCACGCGCTTGCCGGTGCCGAAGAGCGTGTCGTTGATGTCCGAGGCGAGCTTCTTGCCGCTGGGGACGATCTTCTGACGGTTCAGAAACTCCTCGACGATCGCGGCGTGCTGAATGAGCTGCTGCACGCGGTTCTCGGCGAAGTCACGATGCCCGAGCCGGAGCAGCGTTCGAATCTGCTCCGGGTCCGCGGTCTTGGTGACGGCGCAGAGGATGATGTCGGAGGGCTTCCTGCGTGCCTTGGAGGCCGCTTCGGCGATGCGGTCGCAGACCTCGTTGTAGCGAGCCTCCAGGGTGTCCGGCATGGTGTTCTTGGCCATGATGGGCTCCATCCCGTGGCGTGAGGCGAGTTCGCGGACTCCGCCGCGCGCTCGAGTAGGATACCAGAAATTCCCGCCTCGAATAAACGCGAACAACAGACCTGCAGGGAAGGATTGTACGAAGCCCGCGAATCCATCCCCTCATCCGGTTCTCACGCTCTAACCCAGGAGACACCATGCCAGCCAACGACCACCTGAAGCCCCGCACCGGCGTCATCAGCGCCGGAGAGCTTGCCCCCGACTTCGTGCTCCCCGATCAGAACAAGCAGGACTGGCGGCTGTCGGACGCCCTCAAACAGGGGCCTGTGGTGCTGTGCTTCTTCCCGATGGCCTTCACCGGCGTTTGCACCACGGAGATGAAGTGCGTGGACGCGGAGATGGAGTCCTGGCGCGCCAAGGGCGCCCAGGTCGTGGGCATCTCCTGCGACACCTTCGCCACCCTCAAGGCGTGGGCCGATCAGCTCGGCCTGAAGCAGACGCTGCTGGCCGACATGCACCGACAGGTGTGCAAGGCCTACGGGCTCTACTGGCCCGACCTGAACATCTCTCAACGCGGCACCATCGTCATCGGCCAGGACGGCAAGGTCCGCTGGTCCCAGGCGCGCGAGCCCAGCAAGGCCATGACGTGGGACGAGGTCCTCGCGGCTGTCTAAGCCCCTTTGCGCGAAGACTCGAAGAGCATTCAAGCAACAGGCTTTTCACACAAGCCTTTTTCGCGCCTTTTCCTCCTGCGCGTTTTTCGCGTTGCACAGAGCGGCTCCATGACCAAGGGCGAACTCAGAGCACACCTGAAGCAGACCCTGGCCGGGCTCTCGCCGGAGGCGTGGCGTCAGGGCTCGGAGGGTGTGTGCGCCCGCCTGCTCGAAGTGCTGCGACGGACGAATACCGGTACGGCGATGTTCTTCTTTCCCAGGCCGGGGGAGATAGACATAGGCCCCGCGGCGAAAGCAGCAATGGCCGCGGGGGTGCGGGTCTGCCTGCCGCGTACGGGGTGGGCGGAGGGCACGCTCACGCCGAAACTGGTGGATGAATGGGGGGAGAAGCTGTCGGTCAGCCGCCACGGGGTGCAAGAACCCGCAGAATCTGCGCCATCGGTGAACGTGACCGACCTGGACCTGATCGTCGTCCCCGGTCTCGGCTTCGACGAGTCGGGGGGGCGACTGGGCCGGGGCGGCGGGTTCTTTGATCGGTTTCTGGCGCGCCCGGAAGTTCGGGCGTGGAAGGTGGGCGTGGGGCTGGACGAACAGGTGGTGGAGCGCTTGCCGCGGGATCCGTGGGATATCCCGGTGGACGCGGTGGTGACGCCGACGCGAACGCTGGTGTTCAGGCCCTGGTAGTCCCTCGACAACTCACCGGAAGGCCGGGAGTTGGCCGATCTTGGAAGTTTCGGAGCACACACACGGAAGGCACAGCATGGCCCTGCCCTCTCAGACGGAACGGACGCACGAAACCAGCCGCCCGATCATGACCCGCTCCCGCGGCAGGAGAGGGCCGAGCAAGCGGATCGTCGGCGTGGTGGCACTGCTGGCGATCGCCGGCGGCGTTTGGGCGCTGTACTCGGCGCTGGGCGACGGGACCGGTCCCGCTCAGGCGAACGCCGAGCCGGCCCCCGCGCCCAAGTCTGCCCCGCCCCCGCCGCGGAGCATCGCCCCGGACATCGACAGCAACGTGCCCGCAACACCCACCGGCCCCTCGCCGATGGTGCTGACGCAGGGCCGCAGCGGCGGAACGACAACGCCCGCGACGGCCTCCGCCGCTCCTGCCTCCTCGGCTCCCGCCCCCACTTCCGCTGCCGAGCCCGACCCGACAAAGCCGCGCCCGGTGGACGTGACGAGCCCGCAGCCCCCGGCGACTTCTCCCAACCCCGGCACGCTGGCGAGCACGCCGACGACGCCCGTTCCGCAGGTGATGACCAGCAGCGCCGCCGGGCCGCGGGCGCACATCGAGGCGGGCGACGCGGCGATGCGGAGCAACAACCTGGTGCAGGCGCGCGTGAGCTACTCGCGGGCGCTGATGCACCCGGAGACCTCCCCCGGTGATCAGGAGGCGCTGCGGAGCAAGCTCACCGCGATCAACGAGGACCTGCTCTTCAGCCCGAAGGTCGCCCCCGGCGACCCGCTGGTGGAGACCTACACCGTCGTGGCGGGCGACAGCCTCGAGCGAATCCGGCGCAAGCGCGACCTGGCGGTGGATCACCGGCTGATCGCCCGCGTGAATCGGCTCGCAAACCCCAACTCCATCCGCGTGGGGCAGAAGCTGAAGCTGGTCCGCGGTCCCTTCCACGCCGTGGTTCACAAGAGCAGCTACCGGATGGACCTCTTCGCCGGCAGCCCCGACGACCAGAGCAGCTGGATTTACATCCGCAGCTTCCCCGTGGGGCTTGGCGAGAACGACGGCACCCCCCTTGGCACGTTCGTCATCAAGCGCGGCAGCAAGCTCATCAACCCGCACTGGGTGAACCCGCGCACGGGCGAGCGGTTCGACGCCGACGACCCCAAGAACCCCATCGGCGAATACTGGCTGGGCTGGGAAGGCGTCGGCGACAGCCGCGTGCACACGGGCTTCGGCATCCACGGCACGATCGATCCCAGCTCCATCGGCCAGAGCAAGTCCATGGGCTGCGTGCGGCTGGCGAACGACGACGTCGCGCTCGTGTACGAACTGCTCGTGGAAGCGGTGTCGGTCGTGCAAGTCGTGCCGAACTGACCCGCAACACACGATCAAAAACACAGGCCCGGCCAAGCCGGGCCTTTTTTTTGCGCACTGAGGAGTCGGAGCGATCCTACTTCTGCCAGAGGGCGGGAACGCTGCCGTGGGAGGCGAAGATGGTGGAACGGATGCCGCCCCGCCCGCGCCAATCGGAGCGGACGAGCAGCCACGTGGGGTTCATGAGCGCGGCAAGGTCGTCGCGGATGCGGTTCGTAACCGCCTCGTAGAAGATGCCCTCGTTGCGGAAGCTCTGGAGGTAGAGCTTGAGGCTCTTCAGTTCGACGCACGTGCCGCCCGCCGAGGCGGGGCGGGGCTCGAAGCGGATGGTGATGGTGCCGAAGTCCGGGTGCCCGGTCTTGGGGCAGGTGGACGTGAACTCCTCCGCCACATGCTCGATGGTGAAGGGGGAGTCGGTGGGCGTCGGAAACGTCTCAAGGAGGGAAGGATCGGGCATGAAGGATGGTACGGGGCGGGAAATGCGGAAGACGGATTCCCCCCCACCGGCCACATGATCCGGTAGGCTACGGGCATGGTAACGCTCATGCAGGCAAACCCGGACGGCGCTGCCGCGGCGGGGGTCATGGCGATCTTCGGCGGCTTCTGGTGCTGCGCGGCCACGGCAGGCATCGGTCAGTTCGTGATGGCGATCGTGGCGCTCGTCCAAGTATTGAGCCGACCGTCCATGAGCGGGCCGGACCGACTGCTGTGGGCGCTGATCTCGTGGTTCATCCCGCTCATCGGGCCGATCCTGTGGTGGACGATCGGAAGCAAGCAGTTCCCGCCGCCGGACAGACCGGGGCAGTGAGATTGAGCCAGCAGGACACCTGCTCAATGCGATGAAAGACAACGCGTGGCGAAGCAAGTTCGCCACGCAACCGCGCTGGCGCTGTTCGAGGTGAACAGCCGCCAGCGCCGGCCTCTTCCTGCCTGTAGGGTTACTTCTTGTTGTACTCGTAAACCCCGCGGCCGGACTTGTCGCCCAGACGCCCCGCTGTGACCAGCTGCTTGAGCAGCGGGCAGGGACGGTAGCGGTCGTTGTTCAGGCCGTCTGCGAGCACGTTCATGATGTTCACGCAGGTATCCAGGCCGATGTAGTCGGCCAGGCGCAGGGGGCCCATCGGGAAGTTGCAGCCCAGCTTCATGATGCCGTCGATCGACTCGGGGTCGGCGACGCCCTCCATCCACGCGTAGAACGCCTCGTTGATCATCGGCATCAGCACACGGTTGCTGATGAACCCCGCGCGGTCGTTGGCCTTCAGCGGTGTCTTGCCGAGCTTCGTCGCCAGGGCGATGGTGCGCTCCACAACCTCCGGCGAGGTCTGCAGGCCGGGGATCACCTCCACCAGCTGCATGAGCGGGACGGGGTTGAAGAAGTGCATGCCCACGACGCGGTGCGCGGCAGCCCCCGCCGCGGTCGCGATCTGCGTGATGCTGATGGAGCTGGTGTTCGTGGCGAGAACGACGTCCTCGCGGGTGAACATCTGCGCGAGCTTCTGGAAGAGCTCCGCCTTGACCTTCGCGTCCTCGACGACGGCCTCGACCACCCAGTCGGCCCCGGCGATGGCGTCCAGGGAGCCGACGAAGCTGATGCGGCTGATGGCCGCGTCCATGTCCGCCTGGGTGATTTTCTGCTTCTCGACGAGCTTGCCGAGCGACTTCTTGTGCACGGCCTTGCACTTTTCGACCGCGCCGGGGAAGGCGTCGAAGACGATGACGTTGAGACCGGCGGTGGCCGCGACCTGGGCGATACCGCCGCCCATCTGGCCGGCGCCGATGACTGCGAGGGTGTTCGGAGTGCTCATGCGTGCAGGGTAGGAAGGAAAAAACGCCCGTACACCCCCCGTCCCGCGAAAGACCGCCGCCCGCTACCCTTCGCCATGCCGTCGATCGAGTCTCTGATGAAGATGCTGGAAAAGGAGCCCGGGGACGCGTTTTTGCTCTACGGGGTGGCGCAGGAATACGCGAAGCTCGGCCAGACGGACAAGGCGGTGGAGTACTACGACCGCTGCCTCGCCGCCGACCCCCACTACTGCTACGCCTACTTCCACAAGGCCCGCGCCCTGCAGGACGCAGGACGGGAGCAGGAAGCCGCGGCGGTCGCACGCGAAGGGCTGAACGTCGCGCGCCGAGTCAACGACAATCAGGCCGCTTCGGAGCTGGCGGGGCTGCTGGACGAGCTGGAGTGACGCTGTTCGATCCGACATCACTGAGGACGGTGACGCGCCTCGTGGACCGCGCGGGATGGAGCACGGTGTACGTGGGCCGGCGGCGCGTGGCGCGTGTGCCTTCCAAGCGTGCCGCGGGATTGGGGATTGCTGTCGGCGTGGAGTGGACGGAGGCCCTGGCCCACGCGGCGGAACTCGCCTCGGAGACGGTGAAGGCGAAGAAAAAAGCCGTTGCCTTGCTGCGGGTGAAAGATCGAACGGAGCAGGAGCTGCGGGACAGGCTCCTCAGGGCGGGGTTCGGCAGCGAGGGCGTGGAAGCGGCGCTGGCGGAGTTGACACGCGAGGGGCTGGTGGATGACGCTCGCCTGGCGCAAGTGAGCGTGGCGAGGGACCTGGAAAGGGGACGGAGCATCGCCGCGGCTGCTGCCCGCCTGGAAACCCGGGGGGTGCGGGCGGCGGATATACCCCCCACCGGCGGCGCGGGGGAACTCGCGCGGGCGGTGGCCGCGGCCCAGAAGCGGGCGCAGAAACTGCCCGAGTCGCTCCCAATGCCTGCGAAGGCGCGGCGTCTGCTGGCGGCCCTGGCGAGACTGGGATATGAAGAGGAGACGGCGCGCGAAGCCGCGGAGCGGGTGCTAGGGTTCATTCCCCCCGATCAGGAATCGATATGAAGCGAATGCTCTTGCTGTGCCCGGCCGTCATCGCGATGGGGGGCTGCACGACGACGATGAACGAACGCCCGTGGATGGGGCAGCGCGAGAACGACGCCAGAAGCGGCGTTGTGCTGGTGGAGGTTCTGCGGGCGGATGAACGGCCCGAGGTCCCGCTGGTGGACGACGGTCCCTCTCTGACCAGCCTGGATCGGTCGAACTGGGCCCCGGTCGTGGTGACTCTGCCCGTGGACGGAGTGGCCGCGCATCGGAGCTACACGAACGAAAAGCTTCTCGTCCGCTCCACCGCGCGCCAGCGCGGGGACTACCCCACCGCTGTGTCCTCTGTGGACCTCTCCGGCAACACACGGGTGGAGCAATGGGCGGAAAGCTGGCTGAATCCGGGAATTGCGTTCCTGGACCTCGTCCTGCTGGCGCCGCGGATGATCGCCCATTCGCCGACGAAAGAGGCGTACGCCTTCACGACGCCCCACTGGCGGGCCTCCACAACCGTGCTGAGGCGGCTTCCGGATGGTTCCGCGCCGACTATTGATCCCGGAACCACGGGGGAGGCGAACAGCTCGCCCTCGCACAGCCCGGCATCCCGACCGGAAACCCCTGAAAATCAATAAGTTCGTTTCATATCCGGCAGCCGGCCGGCCCACCCCGACTTTGCATCCCCGAGCACAAAAAGGGGTTGCGTAGACGGGCATCGCGTCCGGTAAACTGGAATCGTCGTTCTCGTACGGCGTCCGCGAGGGTCCCGCGCGCCGTAAGGGGTCATTCAGGACCGGCGATTCCGCAGGAGTTGTACCTATGTGTACGTTCCGCTGGATTGTGTGTTGTCTGAGTACGTTGATCGCTGGGAGTTCGGCCTTCGGGCAGACCGGCGCCTGCTGCGTGCCGACACCCAGCGGAGCTTCCACGTGCGTCGTGATGACCGCCGACGCGTGCGCCGCGGCGGGCGGGACGTACCGCGGGGATGGCGTCCCATGCACCAACCAGACGTGCACGAACACCGCCTTGACGGGCGCGTGCTGTATCACGAGCGGCGGCCTGGCGACATGCATCCAGACCACGCAGGCGGACTGTGCCGTGCGCGGCGGGGTGTTCCACGGCATCAACAGTTCGTGCTCCAACACGATTTGCAACTCAACCGTCCCGACCGGCGCGTGCTGTATTCCGGGCGCGATCACGGTTCACTGCATCGTCACCACGGAGGCGCAGTGTGTCGCTTACAACGGCACGTACCGCGGGAACGGGACCACGTGTTCGAACTCGATCTGCGCCTCGACGCTGCCGGGCGCGTGCTGCATCCAGACGCCCAACGGGGTCACCTGCATCGTGACGACGGAGGCGAACTGCGGGCTCCATAACGGCGTTTTCCGCGGTGCGGGGACGGAGTGCTCGAACACCATCTGCCCGACGCTGACTCGCAACGGCGCGTGCTGCATCAACTCTCGAACCGGCGTGATCTGCGTGGTCACTTCGCCCGCTGACTGCCAGGCACGGGGCGGCATCTTCCGCGGTTCCGGCACGAGCTGCACCAACTCCACCTGTCCGACCCCGGCCCCGACCGGCGCCTGCTGCCTGCCTCCCACCGCCAACGCCCTTTGCATCGTGACCACGCAGGCGGACTGCGCCGCCCGCGGCGGAAGGTTCCAGGGCGTCAACACAACCTGCAAGAGCCGCGTTTGCAATGAGTGCCCGTGCGACATGAACTACGACGGCATCGTGAATGACGAGGACATCCACGCGTTCCTGATCGCGTACCACGAAGGGAACGCCGACGTGAACGGGGACGGGGTGACGGACCAGAACGACATCGCCGCGTTCCTGCACTGCTTCAACTCGCCCGGCCCCGCCTGCGGGCGGTAAGTCTCACAGCGTCAATACAAAGGCCCGCGCTGCACACGCGGGCCTTTTCTTTTTGCGATGACCGGCGGCCAAAGCCGCGCGCCCCCCCACCGGGGCGAATCAGAACTCCGCCTGCTTGGGAGCGCGGGGGAAGGGGATCACATCGCGGATGTTCTGCATGCCTGTGACGAAGAGGATGAGGCGCTCGAAGCCCAGACCGAAGCCCGCGTGCGGCACGGTTCCGTAGCGGCGCAGGTCGCGGTACCACCAGTAATCGGCCTTGTTGAGGCCCATTTCCTCGAGACGCTTGTCGAGCACGTCCAGACGCTCCTCGCGCTGGCTGCCGCCGATGATCTCGCCGATCTTGGGAACCAGCACGTCCATCGCGGCGACGGTCTTGCCGTCGTCGTTGAGGCGCATGTAAAAGGCCTTGATCCCCTTCGGGTAGTTCATCAGCACGACGGGCTGCTTGAAGTGCTCCTCCGTCAGGTAGCGCTCGTGCTCGGACTGCAGGTCCGAGCCCCACTTGACGGGGTACTCGAACTTCCTGCCCTCCTTGATCGTCTTCTCCAGAATCTCGATCGCCTCGGTGTAGTCCAGGCGACGGAAGGGCGTCTCCATGACATGACGCAGGCGGGCGATGAGCCCCTTCTCGATGCGCTCGTCAAAGAACTTCATATCGTCCGCGCGCTCGGTGAGCACCGCGTTGATGAGGTACTTCAGCAGGTCCTCCGCCACCTCGCTGTCGCGCTGCAGGTCGCAGAAGGCCATCTCCGGCTCGATCATCCAGAACTCGGCGAGGTGGCGACTGGTGTTGCTGTTCTCGGCGCGGAAGGTCGGGCCGAAGGTGTAGACGTTGGTCAGAGCGCAGCAGTACGTCTCGACGTTGAGCTGGCCGGAGACGGTCAGGTGCGCTTCCTTGCCGAAGAAGTCCAGGGAGTAATCCACCTCCGGCAGCTTCGAGCCGGCGCGGAAGGGAATGTTCAGCAGGTCCAGCGTGCTGACGCGGAACATCTGACCCGCGCCCTCGCAGTCGCTGCCGGTGATGATGGGCGTGTGGACCCAGTAGAACCCGCGCTCGTGAAAGAAGCGGTGGATCGCCATGCTCAGGCAGTGGCGCACGCGAGCCACCGCCCCGAAGGTGTTGGTGCGCACACGGAGGTGCGCCACCTCGCGCAGATACTCAAAGCTGTGAGGCTTGGGCTGGATGGGGTACTTGTCCGGGTCCTCGACCCAGCCGACGACGCGCACGGCCGACGCGGCGATCTCGGCCCCGCCCTTGGGGTTCGTGACGATGACGCCGTCGCACTCGATGGACGCGCCGGTGACGAGCCGGGCGATCTCATCGGCGTAGTTGGGCAGGTCGGCCTTGGCGACGATCTGGATGGTGTCGAAGCAGGAGCCGTCGTGCAGCGCGATGAAGGAAAGGCCGCCCTCGGCCTTGCTGTCGCGCCGGGTGCGGACCCAGCCCTTGACCGTGACCTGCGTGCCTGGGGAAGACTTGAGCGCCTGGGAAATGGGGAGCCAGGTGGACATAGGGCGGGATCGTAGGTCGAGCCCGGCAAAGAGGCCGTCAAAGCCGCCGCCGTACAGCGACGGAAACGCCGGAGCCCGCTACCGCATCAGGTTGTACTTGATGATGCACCAGATGGCCTGCACGCCGTCCCGCCAGCCGATTTTCTTGCCTTCTTCGTAGGTGCGGCCGCTGTAGGAAATGCCGACCTCGTACACGCGCCAGCGGCCCTTGGCGACCTTGGCGGTGACCTCGGGCTCAAATCCGAACCTGTCTTCCTCGATGGTGATGGTGCGGAGCACTTCCGCCCGGAAGAGCTTGTAGCACACCTCCATGTCGGTGAGGTTGAGGTTCGTGAGCATGTTGGAGAAGGTCGTGAGGATGCGGTTGCCCACGGAGTGCCAGAAGTACAGCACACGGTGGGACTCGCCGCCCACGAAGCGCGAGCCGTAGACCACGTCGGCCTTGCCGTCGAGGATGGGCTTGAGGAGCTTGGGGTACTCGGCGGGGTCGTATTCGAGGTCCGCGTCCTGGATGAGGATGAGGTCGCCGGTCGCCGCGGCAAGGCCGGTGCGGATGGCGGCCCCCTTGCCGCGGTTCACCTCGTGCTTGAAGACTCGGAGATTGAACGTGGGCGCGAGCCGCGTGAGCACGTCCGCGGTGCCGTCGCGGGAGCAGTCGTCGATGCAGATGATCTCTTTCTCAATATCCCCGAGGTCCACGGCATGGACGGCGGCAAGAAGCTTCTCGATGGTCGGGGCCTCGTTATAGACGGGGATGAGAATGGAAAGGCGCATGAGAAAACGGCTCCGATGGCTGGCCATCGTACCGTGAAACGGCACCCATTACTCCGGGTAAAGAGCTGAGTGATTACGTCAGCGAGGTGCGTTTGCCCAGCCGTACGGGAAGTTGACGGGCGGGTCAGACAACTTGTACCAGCTCGTATTCGTCAGCTTGGTGCTGATGTACAAGTCGTTTGCCTCGAAGTCCAGCGTCCGATTCTGGGTGGCTTCCATCCGATCCGTCGGCGGGCGGAACAAATTGACAGATCCATCGATGTAAGCGATGTGGCCGCCGTAATCGTGCCTCATCGTGATCTGGTCTTCGTTCCCGAACATGCCGTCCCGGTAAACCTGGTTCCAGATGATGGTGCTCTCCTCAACAAAGAGAGGCACGCTGTAGAACAGTGTGAGTTGGGGCACCATGGCAGGCGACAGAACATTCCCTCCGGTGTACTGCGGCGGGATATATCCGACCTTGGCCTGCGTACCGAGCTTCATTCCCTCGAGCTCGTCGATCATGGTGTAGTCAAACTGAACCCCTGTGCGGTTGTTCCACATGTTCGTCGCGGTCTGGCCGTTGGCTCGGCGACGCTTATTGGTCGGACACTCAGCGATCTCGTGGGCGTTGGAGGCGTACTCGAAGAGGAAGCCGGGCTGACGGTATCCCTGGTTCGGCAGGTGACGTCCCCAATATGGACCAGGAACGATCTGAGCCCACATGGCGACGTTGCGGTCGTCGGGCTCGACAGTGGGATCGACGGTAGGATTCCACTGCCGGTTGCCGTTCGGCCACGAGATCCTCGGTGCAACCGGCCAAATCTGATCGCCGTAATCCGATGCGTAGGCAAGTGCAGCGGCCCCGATCTGCCTGATATTGGCAAGGCACTTGACCTGCCTACCTGATTCCCTCGCCTTCCCCAATGCGGGCAGCAACAGCCCGATCAGCAAGGCGATGATCGCAATCACCACGAGGAGTTCGATCAGCGTGAAGGCGCGCCCGAGGGTCTTCATGCTTTGCTTCCCGCACGAGAGGGGTCGAAATACACCGGAACCGGTGGTTTCCTAGTCTACCTAAAGAGGGGCGGGCGTGGAACGCCCCTCGCCTGGATTGGGAGGAAATTCCCACAATGGGCCCCGGAGGCCCCCCACCTAGACTTGGCCCGTGGCACGGCAGACCCCCCCATCCACAATCACGGCGGACCCCTTCGGCCTGACCAGCGAGGAGTTTGTACAACACGCGCAGGGGGAGGGATTCAGCGCCACCCACGCCCTGGAGCTGTACAGGGGGCTGTACCGGGCGGGGGAGACCGCGCGGCTGTCCGTGCGCCTGCCGCGGGTCACAAAGGTGCTCCGGGAGGACTCCCCGGAGGGGGAGGTGGTGAAGTTCCTCGTCGAAGTTCCGGGGCCCGAGACGGGGCCGGAGGGGCTGCGGGCTGCGGCGCTCGAGGTCGAAAGCGTCCTGATCCCGATGATCGGCTCCACCGGGTTGCGCACGTACACGCTGTGCGTCTCAAGCCAGGTCGGCTGCGCGATGGGGTGCCGATTCTGCGAGACGGCCCAGATGGGGCTGGTCCGCTCCCTGACGCCCGGCGAAATCGTCTCCCAGTGGTGGGCGGCGCGGCACGTCATCGGGATCACCCCCAAGAACATGGTCTTCATGGGCATGGGCGAGCCCATGCACAACTTCGACGCGGTGATGCAGGCCGTGGCGGTGCTGAAGGATCACAACGGCCCCCGCGTGCCGATCAGCAACATCACGATCTCGACGGTGGGGAATGTGGACGGCATCCGGCGGATGGCCGAGCAGATCAAGCGCGATGGCTGGCACCGGCTGAACCTGGCGCTGTCCCTCAATGCCCCCAACGACGAGGTGCGCGCCCAGATCATGCCGATCAACCGGACATGGTCGATGAAGGACCTGCAGCAGGCGCTGCTGGAGTGGCCGCGGTACGCCGGGAACAAGCTGTGCATCGAGTACGTGCTGATCCCCGGCGTAAACGACCGCCCGGAGCACATCGAGCAGGTCGCCGAATGGATGCGCCCCTTCAAGACGGCGGACAGAGGCAAGCCAAGGGCACTGCTGAACCTCATTCCCTACAACCCCCGCCGGGACTCGCCCTGGCCCGCGCCCAGCGAAGAGCAGGTGGAGTGGTTCCTGAACGGGCTGATCGCGGCGGGGGTGTTCGCGAAGCGCCGGCGGACCAAGGGACGCGCGATGATGGGCGCATGCGGGCAGCTCGGCTCTGCGCACATCCGCAACCGGCGATTCGTGCAGCCGACGATCTCGGGCGCGGGCGGATAGCGTGGGCGAGGCCAGGAGCACACGCCTAAGCCCGCGGCGGGCGCGGGGGCGCGGGCTCCCGACGCACCGGCTGATTCCGCACCGGATGCGTGCACCGCAGAAACCGGATGGAGTCGAACGCCGGGCGTGGAAGCGCTGGGTGCTGGCGGTGTACGCCCTGCTGCTGGCCGCCTCCCACGCCACGCAGCACTTCCAGGAAGAGCCTCCCCCACTGCCGGGCACGTACAGCGTGATGCTTCCAAGCCCCAGACAGGGCCGGCCACCGGAGAGACTGGTTTACCTGGAGTGGTCGGAAGAGCGAATTGAAGAAGAACCCGGGGGCGAGCTTGCGCCGGAGGACAGGCCGCCGGTGCTGCTGATCCACGGCTCGCCGGGGCGCGGGGCACTCTTCGCCCGGATGGCGCCGCTGATCGCCGATGCCGGCTATCGGGTCATCGCGGTGGATCTGCCGGGATTCGGCGATTCATCCCATGACATCGTGGACCGCTCCATGCGCGGGCACGCGGGGCGGATGCTGCGGTTCATGTCCGAGCTGGGCATCGAGCGTGCGCACGTCGTGGGCTGGTCCAACGGCGGGGGAGTGGTGCTGCACATGGCCGGCGAAGCACCGGAGCGAGTGGCGAGCCTCACGATGCTTGCGGCTGTCGGCGATCAGGCAATGGAGGGATCGGGGGATTACTGGTTCGAGCACTTCAAGTACGCGCTGGGGATCGCGACCTTCGGCGGTGTGCCGGAACTGCTCCCCCACTTCGGACGCATGGGGACATTCGGCTCGCGGACTGGGTTCCTGCGGAACTTCTGGGAGAGCGACCAGCGCCCGCTGCGGGACATCCTGCGGCGGCTGGAAGTGCCCATGCTGATCATCCACGGCAGGCAGGACTGCTTGCTGAAGGTGAGCGCGGCGTGGCGGCACCACGAGCTGGTCAATAACAGCAGCCTGGTGCTGCTGCGGGCGAACCACTTCCTGCCGCTGACGCACCCTGAGCAGACCGCGGAGGCGATCGTCCCCTTCCTCGAGCGGCACGACGCCCCGGGCGTGCCTGAGGAACGAACGGTGACGGTGATCGACCCCGACCCGCCGCGCACGGGCGTGCTGGGGGCGATGCACCGCGGCGCGGAGTGGTTCGCGCCCCTGCACTGGACGGTGCAGGCGGGAGTGCTGGCCGCGGGAACGGCGCTGCTGCCCCCCGTGGGCGCGGTCGCCGCGGGCTGGCTGGCGACCGTGCACGGCGTGGACTACCTCGTCGCGCTGGTGGGTGTGAGCGCGGGGCTGGGCTTGCACAGCCTCGTGCTGCTGGCGGTTGGCCCTCGCCGCGCCGGAGTGTCGCGTCAGGACTGGACGCGGCGGATGCGAGTGCAACCGCTTCGCGAAGGATGGGCGTGCACGTTCGTGCCGCCCCTGCGCGGTGTGAGTGCGGCGGGAGCGGCGCTGGGACGAAGCCGGGAGATTGCCCGGTTCGCCCTGGGGCGTGCCGCGGGCGTGGCTGTGTGGGGGATCGTGGCGTACGGGGCGGCGCTGGGGGGCATGGTGGCGCTGTACAGGCTGGCGCGCCCGGTGACGGAGTGGAAGCTGGGGCTTGCTGGCGCGGTGCTGCTTTTCGCGGCGTGGGCGCTGCCAGCGCTGCTGACGGCGCGTGGCCGCGGCTGGCTGATGGGACGGCTCGAGCGGGTGGTGCGGTACGAGTACTGGCCCTCGTTCGTGTTCTACCTGCCGCTCCTGCCTTTCGTCGCCTGCCTGGGGCTGAAGCACCGGGGCGTGCGGGTGGTGACGTGCTGCAACCCAGGCATCGAGAACGGCGGCGGGCTCATCGGAGAGAGCAAGGCGACGATCATGCGTCGCCTGGGAAACTCCGCGTGCGTGCTGCCGACGATGCTCATCGAGCAAGGCAGCGTCGAAGAGCGTGCGGCGCAGGTCGCGCAGGCGATGCGCCGAGCGGAGATCAGCTTCCCCATCGTGATGAAGCCGAACGCCGGGCAGCGAGGCTTTGCCGTGGCGAAGGTGACTTCGGAGGCAGGGGTACGGGCGTACCTGGAGAGGATGACCGCGCCCGCGGTGGTGCAGCCCTTCAGCCCCGGGCCGCGGGAGTGCGGCGTGCTCTGGGCGCGGCACGCCGACGGGCCCCGGGAGGGGCTGCACGGGTTCATCTTCTCCGTGACCCGCAAGGAGTTCGCTTGGGTGGAGGGTGACGGCGCACGCACGCTGGAGGAGCTGATCTACGCCCACCCGCGTCACCGGCGGCAGGCGGCGACGTTCCTCACGCGCCTCGCGGACCGCGCGGGAGAGGTCGTGCCCGCGGGCGAGCGGGTCGAGCTGGGCATGGCGGGGAACCACTGCCAGGGGACCCTTTTCCGTGACGGGGCGGACCTCATCACACCCCAACTGGCGCGGGCGATCGACGCGCTCGCGGCGGGTTTCGACGGCGGGCTGGACTTCGGCCGCTTCGACCTGCGCTACCGGAGTGATGAGGAACTCCGCCGCGGAGAGGGGTTCGATATCGTCGAGCTCAACGGGACGATGAGCGAATCCACGAACCTGTACGACCCGGACAAGGGGCTGTTCTGGGCGTACGGGGTGCTCTTCTCACAGTGGCGGTTGATGTTCGAGCTGGGAGCATCGCGGCGGCGGACGGGAGCCAAGCCGATAGGCATCGGCGCACTGCTCACAACGGTGTGGGAGCACTACCGCGGGCGAGCCGGGAGCCCGGTGTCGGACTGACCCCAGAGTGTTCCTCACGCGGCCTGCTGCATCACGAACTCTGATAGCCGCTGGCGTTCCTGCGGATCGCTGATGTCCAGGTCGAAGGCCTCCGCCAATGCGCGGGGAGCTTCGGGGTCGCTGCTGAAGCGGTGGGCGAGCAGACGCTGCCCCAGGGAGTCATACAGGTAGGCGATGAACGTACCGTCGTCCTGGCGGCGCAGCTCGATGCTGCGGCCCCCGATGAGGAATCGGACAGGGCCCGCCGCCTCCTCCCTGGCAAGGCTGCGCTCCACGGCGTCGTCCACGCTCCTCACCAACGCCGCGCTCACACGCTCAAAGAGCGAGTCCACGTCGGCGATGGACGCGGCCACGTCGGAGAAAAGCTCAACAGTGGCGGTGTACTCCGCGATCGTGCGCGGGAAGATCTGCGCGGCCTCAGCGTGCGTCACTCCCAGCAGACGCTGGGTAGAGACGACCCCGTCCGCGCTCTTGACCTTCAGTTCCTCGTTCTCCCGAACGGTGTCGTGCTCCAGCGTCAGCATCCCCACGGCGTAGGCGATGCGGTGGAGCCGATGCACGGGCTCCGCGCGACGCAGATCCGCCGGGCGGGTGTGATGCCAGGTGAGCGGGCCGGCGAGCAGGTCAGGGAAGCGCCAGCGACGGGCCATCACCGTGACAACGTCCACGTGTGTGAAGCCCAGAGTCTCGTTCTCGCGCCGGAAGAGCGCCCCGGGAGAGCGCGACTCGGCGTAAAGGGTTGGGTAGCCCTCGCCGACCAGGCGGGTCATGAGAGGCACGCCAGCGTCGAGCATCAGACCGATGACGAAGGCCTCGGGAACAAAGGTCGGCGCGATGATGCGGGCCGCCTCGGCGGCGAAGCACGCGCGGAAGACCGACTGCCCCCAGACCTCCCGGGAAATGTCGCGTCGGCTCGCACACGCCGCGGCGTGGCTGAGCTGCAGGCCCAGGCAGACGGCCTTGATGCGTTCCAGGCCGAGCACGAGGCACGCCCTGTCAAGGCTGGAGACGGGCGTCCGCTGGACGAAGAGCGCCGAGTTCGCCAGACGCAGCACGCGCCCGGACATCGCCTGGTCCGTGCGGATGACATTGGCGTAGTCCTTCATCTCCGAGCGCGGATCGTTGGAGAGCTCCAGCAGCCGCAGCGCCACCTCCGGACGGCTCGGAACGCCGATGCGCTCCAGCTTCCGGTCGAGGAAGTCGTGCAGCTCTGCGATTTCAGTGCCGGTAAGTGCGCTGCGCGGCTTCATAAAGAAAGACGATCGGCCCGGAACAGAAACAAAGCACAGGCCCCCACGGGCCCCCACCTAGATTCGGCCACCTGCGGGGATGGCTCAAGGCGTGGGCAACCGAATCGGGGACGCAACACGCCCCATCCTGGGGAGACGCGTCCAATAAGAGCGGGCGTGCTCAGGGCTGCAAACGGGTCGCGGACCACACCCCTGCCGTAAATCCATCCGGCGCAGGCGTCAGCGTGCGCTCCCACACCGCGCGGTCGTGCATCCGCCCGCCCCCGCCGATCCACAGTTCCACGCGGCTGGCCCAGAGGCGATAACCACCCCAGTACGACGGGCGCGGGATGCGGGCCTCGGAGCGCAGAGACAGAAGCTCCTGCGGTGTGAAGCCCAGCTCAACGATCGCTTCGTGGTACTGGTCGATGAGCTGCTGGCGGTCGCGCAGGGGCCGGCTCTGGCGGCTCGCCCAGGCGGAGAGGCGCGACTCCCACGGACGCTGGGCGAAGTAAGCGTCGCTCTCCTCCGGCGGGCTCTTGACGACGAGGCCCTCGACGCGGACCTGGCGCTCGGCGTGGTCCCAGTGGAAGGTCGCCGCGGCACGGGGGTTCGCCGCCAGCTCGCGCCCCTTGTCCCCGTCGTAGTTGGTGTAGAAGACCAGATAACCCACAGGGTCGATGCCGCGGCAGAGCACGGCGCGGCAGCGGGGCGAGCCGCCGAGCCCGATCGTCGCGAGGTACATGCACGAGGGATTCGGCTGGCTGGGCTGCGCCGCCTGCTGCTGGAACCACTCGATGAAGATCGGGAAGGGGTCCGGCGGAAGCGGCGTGGGCAGGGACGCGGCGGGCGTGAGGATCGCGAGCAGTTCCGGCGGGAGCGTGGCGGCCATGAGAGAAGCGTAAACGCGCCGACACACGGGCGAGCGGGCGCGAGGGGTGTTCTATCCACGAACTTTGAGCGCCCGGCAACTTGTCCCGCTGCGAGAGGTCGTTATCTTTTTGCTGGTGGTGGCGACCGGGCGGGCGACCCGCGACTGGCGGGCGACCCGTGCACGGATCGGTCGGGGCGATGCGGCACGCCGCGTATTACCGAGCATGGCCATTGACAGAGAGCTTATCGCCGCGGCAGCGGTTGAGAGGTGTTGACCACGATGGCCACGGTTTCCACGCGGAGCGCGTTCATCCACGGAAAGTGGTCGGCGGAAGATTCGGCCCGGCTGTACGGCGTGCCCGACTGGGGCAAGGGGCTGGTGTCGGTCAATGCCGCGGGGCACCTCGTCGTGCAGCCCACCAAGGACCCCAGCAAGCAGGTGGACCTGCTGGAGCTGGTCGAAGGGCTCCGCGAGCGCGGCATCCATACGCCGGTGCTCCTCCGCTTCAACGACGTGCTCTCCTACCGGATGCGGGAGATCCGCCGCGCCTTCGACGACGTGATGGCCGAGCAGGGGTACACCGGCGGCTACGCCTGCGTCTACCCGATCAAGGTCAACCAGCAGCGCCACGTCTGCGAGCAGATCGCGAGCATGGCCGTGGACCTGGGCTTCGGCCTGGAAGCCGGCAGCAAGCCGGAGCTGCTGGCGGTGCTGGGCCTGAGCGCCGCCGCGGGCGGGCCGGGCGTGAACGGCATGCCGATCATCTGCAACGGCTTCAAGGATGACGAGTTCATCGAGACGGTGCTGCTGGCCACCAAGCTGGGCCGCAACATCATCCCGGTGGTCGAGAAGTTCAGCGAGCTTGAGCTGGTGGTCAAGCACGCGAAGAAGTACAACGCGCGGCCGAAGATCGGTCTGCGCGTGAAGCTCTCCAGCCGCGGGGCGGGCCGGTGGGAAGGCTCCGCGGGCGTGCGCTCCAAGTTCGGCCTCTTCGTCTCCGAAGTGCTGAAGGCGGTGGAGTACCTGCGCCAGCACGACATGCTGGACTGCCTGAACCTCCTCCACTGCCACGTCGGAAGCCAGCTCTACGACATCCGCGTGCTCAAGAACGCGGTGAACGAGCTGACGCACATCTACACGGAGCTGCACCGCCTCGGCGCCGGCCTGTCGATGCTCGACATCGGCGGCGGCATGGGCGTGGACTACGACGGCAGCCAGTCCGCCTGGCACAGCTCCATCAACTACACCGTCCACGAGTACGCCGCGGACGTGGTGTACAGGATCAAGAGCGTCTGCGACGCCGCCGGGGTGCCGCACCCGATGATCATCAGCGAGTCGGGCCGGGCGATGGTCGCCTACTCCAGCGTCCTCATCGTGGACGTGCTGGGCACCAGCCGCTTCGAGAGCAACCCCGACATGTCCGCCATCGACGCCGCGATGAAGGCCGAAGTAGCCCGCGGCGGCGAAGTCCCCCAGCCCGTCCTCGACCTCATCGAGGCCTACGGCAACCTCAGCGACCGCAACCTTCTCGAGACCTACCACGACGCCACCCAGGCCCGCGACGAGGCCATGAGCCTCTTCAGCCTCGGGTACATGTCGCTGCCGATGCGTGCCGCGGCGGAGCAGATCTTCTGGGCCATCGGCCACAAGCTGCTGGAAAAAGCGAGCAAGAAGGGCGGCGAGCTGCCCGACGAGTTCGAGAACCTGCCCGAGCTGCTCAGCGACATCTACTTCTGCAACTTCTCCCTCTTCCAGTCGATGCCCGACTCCTGGGCCATCGACCAGCTCTTCCCCATCTGCCCGATCCACCGGCTGAACGAGGAGCCCACCCGCCGCGGCATCCTGGCGGACATCACCTGCGACAGCGACGGGAAGATCGACCACTTCGTGGACAAGCGGATCGACAAGAAGATCCTGGAGCTGCACGAGGTGCGCGAGCTGCCCGGCCCCGGCGCGGGCGTGGAGCCTTACTACCTTGGTGTCTTCCTGCTGGGTGCGTACCAGGAAATCCTGGGCGACCTGCACAACCTGCTGGGCGACACCCACGCCGTCCACATCGCGCTGGACGAGAACGGCCAGTACTCCATCGAGGAAGTGATCGAGGGTGACACGGTGGAGGAAGTGCTGCAGTACGTGCAGTACGACCCCGAAGCCTTGAAGCGCGCCATGAGGCTCGACGTGGAGGCCGCGTCACGCCAGGGCCGCCTCACCCTCGCCGAGGGCAAGGCGCTGCTGAAGTTCTACGACGACGGGCTGGAGGGGTATACGTACCTCGAAGGCTGAGAACGCGGCGGTACAGCCCGGACTTTTGCAATCCGCTCGCTCGCCTCACTGCGGCAGCATCCTCAATAAAGCGAGCCTTGCAGCATCGGCTGCCGCGCGCGAAGGCTGTTTAGCTTTCCGGCTCCTCCACCATGATCTTCGCCGCGGCGCGGGTGGAGATCACGACCCGCTTTTCCGAGGCGTTCAGCTCCAGCGCGTCGGCGTTTGGGTCGTGGCGGTCGAGCGTGAAGTCGCTGCCCGGCTTGAGGTTCTGGTCCTCGATAAACCGCAGAAACGCGGGGTCCTGGTCGAGCACGCGTGCGACCCGCAGGCGCGAGCCGGGGGTGCAGGCGCTCAGGGGGACAAGCGCGCGGCGGCGGAACTCGCCGTGGGCGTCGGGGATGGGATCGCCGTGGGGATCCACCGAGGGCCGGCCGAGAAACTCGTCGATGCGATCCAGCAACAGATCGGAAACGGCGTGCTCCAGCCGCTCGGCCTCGGCGTGGACCTGGGACCAGTCCAGGCCCAGCGTGGTGACAAGGAACGTCTCCAGCAGCCGGTGGCGGCGCAGCACGCTCATCGCGAGCTTGTGCCCCTTCGCGGTCAGCCGGACGCCGCCGTACCGGCGCGAGCTGACGAGCTTTCGCGCGGCAAGCCGCTTCACCATCGCCGTGACGGTGCCGGGCGTGACGCCCAGGTGCCGCGCGACATCCCCCACCGCGGCTTCCTCCCCCTCCCCCTGGAGGGCCAGAATCTGCTTCAGATAGTCCTCGACGGCCTGGGTGGGCATGGGGTTCGTCCTGGCTGGGCCATCCTGCTTGACCCGGGGATGGGGGGTTCGTATGTTTGACTCGTCAAACTTTCAAGATTCATCGGTCAAATCCAGGAGTTGGATCATGCAGGCATGGTACCGCTTGTCAGCCGCGGCGGCGATGGGGCTCGCGGCCTACAGCGCGGCTCAGGCCCCGGCGGACAAGTCCGGCTACACGCTGGTGAACCCCACCCCCCGGGAGCTGATGCGGGAGATGAGCCCCGACCGCCCGGACACCACCGAAAGCCCCTTCACGGTGGACGCGGGGCACTTCCAGATCGAGCTCTCCTTCGTAGACTTCGTCTACGACGACACCGACGGAGTGCGCACGCGCTCGGCCTCGGTGGCACCCCTGCTGCTGAGGGCGGGCCTGACGGACCGGATGGAGGCAAGCCTGGGGCTTTCGCCCTACACCTGGGTGCGCACCGAGGACGACTCGGGCAAGACCACCGACGACGGCTTCGGGGACGTCGTGCTGCGCCTCAAGGTGAACCTGTGGGGCAACGAAGAGGGCCGCACGGCCTTCGGCGTCATGCCCTACGTGAAGTTCCCCACCGCGAGCGACGGCCTGGGCAACGACCACGTGGAGGGCGGCCTGATCCTGCCCTTCGCGATGGACCTGGGCAACGAGTTCTCTCTCGGCGCGATGGCCGCGTTCGACGTGGTGCGGGACAGCGCCGACGACGGCTACGTCGTGGACTTCGTGCACTCGGTCACGGTGGGCCGACCGCTCTTCGGCGACGTGGGCGGGTACGTGGAGTACGCGGGCATGTACAACTTCAACGCCGACGAGGACTATCGCGCGTACTTCGACGCCGGCCTGACGTGGGGTGTGACGGAGGACATTCAGCTCGACGCCGGCGTTCGGATCGGGCTGACGGACGCGGCGGATGACTTCGGCGTCTTTGCTGGGATCTCGCTGCGCTATTGAACAAGGAAGCGGTGCGATGACGGCGTTTTCTCGTCGGACAGTGGCGGGGTTGCTGATCGGGCTCATCGCTATCGCGTTGGCGTGGGGGTGCAAGGACAAAGGCTCGCCCGGCCCATCCTCGAGCGGCACGCTGCGCGTCGTGGCGACGATCGGGATGATCGGCGACGTGGCCCGCAACATCGCCGGCGACCGGGCGCAGGTCACGTGGCTGATGGGCGAGGGGGTGGACCCGCACCTCTACAAGGCCTCGCCGGGCGACGTCCGCCTGATGGCGGACGCGGACGTGATCCTCTACAACGGCCTGCACCTGGAAGGCCGCATGGCGGACGTCATCGTGAAGATGGCGCGGACGAAAACCGTCGTGCGCGTGACGGAGGCGATCGACGAATCGCAGCTCCGCGAGCCGCCGGAGTTTCAGGGGCAGTACGACCCTCACGTGTGGTTTGACGTAGCCCTGTGGTCGCGCGTCGCGGAGCGCATCCGCGATGCGCTGATCGAGGCGGACCCGGATGGACGCGAGACATACGCGGCGAACGCGGAGGCATACCTCACGAAGCTCCGCGAGCTGGACGAGTACGCCCGCGCGACGATCGCGACCATCCCCGAAAACCGGCGGGTGATGGTGACCGCCCACGACGCCTTCGGCTACTTCGGCCGCGCTTACGGGCTGGAGGTGAAAGGTATCCAGGGAATCAGCACCGACAGCGAAGCGAGCCTGCAGGACATCAACGCGCTTGTGGACATGCTGGTGCAGGACAGGATTCCCGCGGTGTTCGTCGAAAGCAGCGTGTCGCGTAAGACGATCGATGCGCTGGTGGAAGGCTGCCGCGCACGCGGCCACACCGTGGCCGTGGGCGGCGAGCTCTTCAGCGACGCGATGGGGCCGGAGGGAACGCCCGAAGGCACGTACATCGGAATGGTGAGGCACAATGTGAACACGGTGACGCGGGCACTGGGAGGACAGGTCCCCCCCACCACTGCCGACACCGGGGCATCGCGTGAGAACCCATGAGCACCGCGACTCCTCAACCATCGGCGAGTTCCGCGCCGAAAACCGGCACGCCCGCCTCGCCGTCCGCGGTCGAGGTTCACGATGTGACGGTGGCCTACCACCGCAAGCCCGTGCTGTGGGACGTGGACGTGCAGCTTCCCACGGCAAAGCTCATCGCCATCATCGGCCCCAACGGCGCGGGTAAGTCCACGCTGCTGAAAGCGATCCTGGGGCTCGTGCCCCTGGCGAGCGGGCGCGTGGAGGTCTTCGGCAAACCGCTGAAGGAGGTGCGCTCGCGCATCGGGTACGTCCCCCAGCGCGAGACGGTAGACTGGGACTTCCCCGTCGATGCGCTGGACGTGGTGTTGATGGGGCGATACGGAAAGCTGGGGTGGCTGCGCCGGCCAGGCAAGGCGGACCGCGACGCGGCGATGCACAGCCTCGAGCAGGTGGGAATGGCCCCCTTCGCGCACCGGCAGATCAGCCAGCTCTCCGGCGGGCAGCAGCAGCGGGTGTTCCTCGCGCGGGCGCTGGCGCAGGACGCGGACCTGTACTTCATGGACGAGCCCTTCGCGGGCGTGGACGCCGCGACGGAGCAGGCGATCGTCGAGGTGCTCCGCCGCCTGCGCACGGCGGGCAAGACGGTGGTGGCCGTGCACCACGACCTGCAGACCGCGCCGGAATACTTCGATCACGTCGTGATGCTGAACATGCGTCTCATTGCCGCGGGGCCGATGGAGACGACCTTCACGGCGAAGAACCTCCAGAGCACCTACGGCGGACGGCTGACAATCCTTGAAGAGACGGCGGAGGCGATCCGCCGCGGAGGGAGGGAGCGCTGATGGACGCTCTGCTCCGGCTGCTGACGCTGCAGGACGCCAACACCCGGACGGTGCTGCTGGGCACGGGTGTGCTGGGCGTGGCGTGCGGGGTGATCGGCTCCTTCGCGGTGCTGCGTCGGCGGGCATTGGTGGGCGACGCGGTCTCTCACGCGGCGTTGCCGGGCGTCTGCGCCGCGTACTTCATCGTCGGCGAGCGCAGCTTCTGGGCGTTCCTGGTCGGGGCGCTGGTCTTCGGCGTGCTGGCGTCGGCGTTTATTTCGTTCATCTGGACGGCGACGCGGGTGAAGGAAGACGCCGCGGTGGCGCTGGCCATCAGCGGCTTCTTTGGGCTGGGCATCGTGATGTCGCGGATGATCCAGAACCAGCCGGGGGGCAATCGTGCGGGGCTGGACAGCTTCATCTTCGGCAAAGCCGCAAGCATGACCATGAGCGACGCGGGGCTCATCGGCGTCGTCGCGGCTGTTGTGCTGTTGGTGGTGGCGTTGCTTTATAAGGAACTGAAGCTGCTCTGCTTCGACCGCGACTTCGCCGCGAGCCTGGGATGGCCGACGCTGCTGCTGGACCTGCTGCTGATGGCGCTGGTCTGCGTGTGCACCGTGGTCGGCCTGCCCGCGGTGGGCGTGGTGCTGATGGTCTCGCTGCTGGTGATCCCGGGCGTCGCCGCGAGATTCTGGACCGAGCGGCTGGAAGTGATGCTGCTGATCGCGGGCGCGCTCGGCGGCGCGGCGGGGCTGCTGGGAACGACGCTCTCCGCGACCGTGCCCGCGCCGGAATCGGGCCTGACCCGCGGCTGGCCGACGGGCCCGCTCATCACGCTGGTTGCCGCGGCGTTCTTCGTCATCTCCATGCTCCTGGCCCCTCGCCGAGGAGTGCTGGCGGACCTGATCCGGCGTGTCTCGCTGCGGCGGCGCTTGCAGTCGCAGAACGCCCTGCTCGCCGGCGATGACCGTTCGCCCCTGCCTGAATCTCCGCACCCGACGGACCGGCCGCGGGGGGAGGCTCAGCCATGACAACCCTGGCCCAAACGCTGTTCACAGTTGCGGGCTATGACGTGCGCCCCCACGACCTGTGGATCGTCGCGACCGCCGCGGCGTGCAGCATCGCCTGCGGCCTGCTGGGGTGCTTCCTGGTGCTGCGCCGGATGTCACTGCTGGGGGACGCGATTTCGCACGCGATTTTGCCGGGCCTTGCCGCGGCGTTCGTGCTGACCAACAGCCGCGAGCCGCTGGCGATGCTCTCCGGGGCGCTGGTGGTGGGCGTGCTGACGGCGCTGCTCTCGCATGGGCTGACGCGCTGGGGGCGCGTGCCGGAAGACTCGGCGATGGGCGTGGTGTTCACGTCTCTGTTCGCCCTTGGCGTGGTGCTGATCACCCTGGCCGCCCGGAACGTGGACCTGGACCCCGGCTGCGTGCTGTACGGCCTGATCGAGTTCTCGCCCTTTGACACAACCACGGTGCTGGGGCTGGAGCTGCCGCGGTCTTTTGTGTGGTTATCCGTGATTCTCGCGGCAAACACAGCGCTGGTGACGCTCTTCTATAAAGAACTGAAGATCGTCTGCTTTGATCCTTACCTGGCGACGACGATGGGCATCAGCGCCGCGGTGGTCCATTACGGACTTATGACCGCGGTCGCGGCGACTTGCGTCGCGTCCTTCGAAGCCGTGGGCTCGATCCTGGTTGTTTCGATGCTCGTGGCCCCGGGCGCCACCGCCCACCTGCTGACCGACCGGCTCTCGCGGATGCTGTGGATCGCGGCGGGCGTGGCGGGGCTCAGCGCGGTGGTCGGCTACGTGCTGGCGGTGTGGCTGAACACCTCGGTGGCGGGGATGGTGAGCACCGTTGTCACGGGCCTGTTCGTGTGCGCGGTGTTATTTGCACCCCGATATGGGTGGGTGGCGAAGCAGTTGCGGCGGCTGGCGCTCTCGCTGCGGATCGCACAGGAAGACATTCTCGGGCTGCATTACCGCTGGCACGAGCGAGCCGCGGGACACGAGGCCCTCACGCCCAACCAGACGCTCGAAGCGACGCAAGGTGGGCTGCTGGGACGGCTGGCGATTGCGAACTTAATGCGCCGCGGCCACCTCCGACGCTCCTGCGACGGAACGCTTGTGCCCACGGAATCTGGACTTAGAGCGGCGCAACCGGTCGTGCGCGGCCATCGCCTGTGGGAAAGCTACTTAGCTCGACGACTGAATATTTCACCGGTGAGAGTGCATACGACGGCGCACCGCGCGGAACACTACTTGTCAGATGCGCTGCAAGCGAAACTCGACGAACATGTCGAAGGGGAAAGCGATCCGCACGGACGTCCAATCCCACCCATGCGTTAGGGCACCTTTTCCACAATTTCGCTGCAAAGTAGTGTCTTCAAGCCACAAACTTGCAGTCATGGCTAAACTAACTGCATGTCTACACTCAAAAAACTCCGTACTGAAGACTTGAAGGCCGAACTACGTCGCCGCATGCGTTCCATCGGGCCCCTGCAGCGGAAGCGTGCGCAGCTCCTGGCCAAGCTCGCCCAGATCGACAAGAAGCTCGCCGAACTGGGCGAGGTTTCCTCCAACGGCACGGCCCGCAGCGTCAAGGGCGGCGGCCGCCGTCGCGCGGTGAACAAAACTCCCCTCGTAGACGCCCTTTACAACGTCATGAAGGGCAAGACCATGACGGTGAGCGAGGCGGCCGAGGCCGTCCAGAAGGCCGGCTATAAGACCTATTCCTCCACGTTCAAAGTCATGGTCAACATGACGCTGGCGAAGTACACCGACCGCTTCAAGCGGGTCGGCCGCGGCCAGTACACAACCAAGTAATCACCCGATTCAAAATCGGGGCTGTCAAACGCCGGCGAGCGGAGTCAAAAGTTTCTTGAGCTCCGCCACCTGGGCGGGTGTCAGCTGCGCCATCCCGGGGACATCACCGGTGAGGTGATTAAGAAAGGATTCACGCAGCTTTCGACCGCCGGGCGTGGCTTGAAGTATTTTTACACGCCGATCCGCCGGGTCCTCCGTGCGCTGGAGCAGCCCCCGCTCCTCCAGGCGATCCACCACTCCGGTGATGTTGGAAGGGTCGCAGCACATCGAATCCGAGAGGGTGCGCATCGGCGCCGGTTCCGCAAGCATCAGCAGGAGCTTGGCTTGCACCGGAGTCAGGTCGTGCTGCCTGGCGACGGATTCAAAGTGCATCCGCAGCCTGTCCACGTAGGCGAACAGCAGTTCGATGACCTCGATGCGGGCCGCCGCCTCGGGGTCTTTGGGCTTGGGGATGCAGCACAACGCCATCGCCCGGATTCTAACCGAGACAGTTGAAATCCTCAACTATCAAAGATACCGTCTTTCCGCGCCGGGGAGGCCCGGCACATTGACCGGGCCCGCCTGCACCAAAGGTCCGCCCGGCCCCACCCACCCACCAAAGACATAACTCCCATGAACAAGAAGCCGTTGTTCGCCGGTATTGCGCTGATCGTGGTGGTCCTGCTCGCGGGCGGCGCCCTCGCGCTGGTCAAGTACCGCCGCATCCAGGCAGAGGCCAACCGGCCCGAGGTTCCGCACATCCAGACCGTCAAGGTCGAGAAGGCCGAGCGCATCGTTCACCAGCCCACCGCCCGTCTGGTGGGAACCGTCGTGGCGAAGCGCTCCGTCCTGCTCGCCAACGAAGTCTCCGGCGTCGTCAAGGAAGTCGGCTTTGAGACCGGCGACGAGGTGCAGCCCGGCCAGGTGCTCCTCCGGCTCGACGCCAGCACCGAGCTTGCCGACCTTGCCGCGGCGGAAGCCGCCCACGCGGTCGCCCTCCGCGCCGTCGAGGTCGCCGAGGCGGAGGTCCGGGTCGCCGAATCCTTCCTCGAACTGGCCGAGAGCAACCAGCGACGCTTCCAGACCGCCGGCAGCTCCGTCTCCGCGGCGGACATCGACCGCGTGAACGCCGACCTGCGCAAGGCGAAGGCGGATCATGAGCGGGCGCAGTCCGGGGCGGCCCGCGCCCGGGCCGTGGTGGACGAAGCCGCGGCGCGAGTGGCGCAGATCCGCACGATCATCGAGAAGAAGACGCTGCGCTCCCCCTTCCACGCGCGCGCCAGCATCCGCAACGTCCACCCCGGCCAGTACCTGACGGAAGGCACTTCGATCGTGACCCTGACGGAGATCACGAACGACATCTACCTCGACTTCGCCGTGCCGCAGGAGTACACCCCGCGCGTGCAGCCCGGCATGGTGGTCACGGCCCGCTCCGACGTGCTGGGCACCGACGCGATCAAGATCACGGTCCTCTCGATGGACGCGGTGGTGAACCCCAACACCCGGAACATCCGCATCCGCTCCTCCATCGCCGACCCGGAGCACAAGCTGCGTCAGGGCATGTTCATCGACGTCGAGGTGCCCACCGAGCCGCCCAGCGAGTACGTCGCCATCCCCACCACGGCCGTGCGTCGCTCGGCCTTCGGCGACCACGTCTACGTGATCCAACCCGGCGATCCGTCGAAGGCGATGCCCGGCATGCCCCCGCTCAGCGTTGCGAAGATGCGCATGGTGAGGCTGGGCGAGGACCTCGGGGGCCGCGTGCTCGTGCTGAAGGGGCTCGACGCGGGCGAGGAAGTCGCGACGGACGGCTCATTCAAACTGATGGACGGGGCCCTGGTGATGAGGGAGGCCCCGCCCGCGGGGGCGGCCCCGTCCGCCGCGGCCAAGTGAGACACGCGAGCAACGCATGAAGTCTTCTTTCACGGACATCTTCATCAAGAAGCCGGTCCTGGCGGTGGTGATCAACCTGATCATCCTCGCGGTGGGCTGGCAGGCGATCTCGCGCCTCCCGGTGCGGCAGTATCCGCGCCTGGAGTCGTCGGCGATCGTGATCACGACGGCGTACATCGGCGCTTCGGCCGAGACGGTGCGCGGGTTCATCACCACGCCCATCGAGAAGGCGGTCTCGGCGATCGACGGGATCGACTACATCGATTCGAGCTCGACCGCCGGCATCAGCACGATCAACGTGCGCCTGCGCCTCAACCACGACAGCAACGACGCCCTCGCGGAGATCTCCGCGCGCCTGAACCAGGTGCGCAGCGAGCTGCCCCCGGAGGCCGAGTCCCCCGTCATCGAGATCCAGCGGACGGACAAGCCCTACGCGACGTTCTACATCGCGATGACGACGGAGTCGCTGTCGCTGCCGCAGCTCAACGACTACATGATGCGGGAGCTGCAGCCCGAGCTGCAGGCGGTCCCCGGCGTCCAGCGTGCCGGAATCGAAGGCCCCCGTCCGCTCGCGATGCGCGTCTGGCTGGACCGGAAGAAGATGGAGGCCTTCGACGTCACCCCGCTGGAGGTGCAGACCGCACTCCTGCGAAATAACTTCGTGGCGACGGTGGGCCGCACGAAGGGCGAGTCCGTCCAGATCGACCTGATGACGGACACGGACCTGCGCACGCCGCAGGAGTTCCGCGACCTGATCGTGCGTCAGGTGGACGGCACGATCGTCCGCCTGGGGGATGTCGCGACGGTGGAGCTGGGAAGCGAGGAGCCGACGGGCCAGGCGGGCTTCAACGGCAAGCCCGCGATCTGGTTCTCCATCTGGCCTCTGCCCAGCGCCAACGAGCTGGACGTCGCCAAGGCGCTGAAGGCCAAGCTCGAGGAGCTGCGGCCAACGCTGCCCGCGGGCGTCGAGATGACGCTGGCCTACGACGGCACCTACTACATGGACCGCGCCATCAAGGAGATCGGCAAGACGCTGGCGGAGACGATCGGCATCGTCGCGCTGGTGGTCTTCCTCTTCATGGGCTCGATCCGGACCGTGATGGTGCCGCTGGTGGCGATGCCCATCTCGCTGGTGGGCGCGTGCCTGGCGATGCTGCTGATGGGCTTCTCGCTGAACCTGCTCACGATCCTCGCGATCGTGCTGGCGGTGGGCCTCGTCGTGGACGACGCGATCGTGGTGGTCGAGAACGTCGAGCGGCACATGCGCGAGGGCAAGTCCCGCATGCAGGCGGCCCTGATCGGCGCCCGCGAGCTGGTCGGCCCCATCATCGCCATGACCATCACTCTCGCGACGGTCTACGCCCCGATCGGCTTCCAGGGCGGCCTGACGGGCATGCTCTTCCGCGAGTTCGCCTTCACTCTGGCGTCGGCGGTGGTGATCTCCGGCATCGTGGCGGTGACGCTGTCCCCGGTGATGTCGGCGAAGCTCGCCCCGGCTGGCGGGCGTCATTCCCGCTTCCAGCAGTTCGTCAACAACCGCTTCGATGCCCTGCGCCGGCTCTACAGCCGCCACCTCGACTTCACGCTCCAGATGCGCTGGGCCGTGGTGACCTGCGCGGTGCTCATCACCGCCGCGGCCTGGCCGCTCTACACCATGTCGCGCAGCGAGCTGGCCCCCACGGAAGACGAAGGCGGCATCTTCACCTTCGTCCAGGCCGCCCCCGAGTCATCGCTCGAGCACACCGTGCAGGCCTTCAACAAGGTCGGCGAAGTGTTCATGTCGGTGCCGGAGCGGAAGTTCTACTTCCAGGTGGCCTTCACCAACAGCGGCTTCGGCGGCATCCAGCTCCATGACTGGAAGGATCGCAAGCGCACCACGCAGCAGATCCTCGACGGTTCGCCCGAGCTGCAGGGGGCCGACAGCCTCTACGCACAGCTCAGCACCATCGCCGGCGTGAGCGCCTTCCCGCAGGCGCCTCCCCCACTGCCGGGCGCGGGCCAGTTCGACGTCGAGCTTGTGATCACCAGCACCGACGAAGCGCACGAGATGGCGCCGATCGCGGCTCAGCTCGTCGGCGCGGCCTTCAAGACGCGCAAGTTCATGTACGCGGACACGGACCTCAAGATCGACCTGCCGCAGACGCGCCTCATCATCGACCGCGAGAAGGTGGCGGACCTGGGGCTCGACCTTGCCTCCGTGGGCCGCGACCTGGCCGTGCTCCTGAGCGGCGGCTACACCAACCGCTTCAACTACGAGGGCCGCAGCTACAAGGTGATCCCGCAGGTGGAGGACCTTGCCCGCAGCACGCCGGACAAGATCAAGGACCTGAAGGTCCGTGCCGCGGACGGCGGGCTGGTCTCCGTCTCCTCCTTCGTGGACCTGGAGACGAAGGCCGGGCCGCGAGCGCTGACCCGCTTCCAGCAGCGCAACAGCTTCAAGGTGTTCGGCGGCGCTGCACCCGGCGTGACCAAGGCCGAGGCGCTTGACGCTCTGGAGAAGGCTGCGCGCGAAATCCTCCCGCCGGGCTACTCCATCGACTATGCCGGCGAGAGCCGGCAGATTCGCAAGGAGTCTTCCTCGCTGGTGACGACGCTCGCCCTGGCGCTGGGGCTCATTTACCTGGTGCTGGCGGCGCAGTTCTCCAGCTTCCGCGACCCGCTGATCGTGCTGCTGGGCTCCGTGCCGCTGGCGATCACCGGCGCGCTGCTCTTCACCTTCCTGGACTTCACCACCCTCAACATCTACTCCCAGGTGGGTCTGATCACCCTCGTGGGCCTGGTGGCGAAGAACGGCATCCTGATCGTGGAGTTCGCCAATCACCTCCAGGAGCAGGGCCTGAGCAAGCTCGAGGCGGTGAAGCAGGCTTCGGCGACCCGACTGCGGCCGATTCTCATGACCTCCGCCGCGACGGTGTTCGGGCACTTCCCGCTCGTGCTGGTGACCGGCGCGGGCGCCGAGGCCCGCAACAGCATCGGCATCGTGCTGGTCTCGGGCATGGTGATCAGCACGCTGTTCACCCTGTTCGTGGTGCCGTGCATCTACCTGCTGATCGCGGGCGAGCACAAGCACCGCCGCCAGGAGGAGGACGAGCTCATTCCGGATGTGCATGTCGGCAGGCTCAACGAGCCTGGCCGTGGCGAGCCGGTGCTGGCGCACTGACGTTATCGGAGAACTCCCGCCTGGGGCGTTTTCCCTATCCTGCGGCGGAGAGCCCTCGCCTGCTCACGAGAAGATCGCGCGACTGCCGAAAGAAACACAGGCCGCTCCTTGGCGGCCTGTTTCTACAACTTCTCTTCGTATGACGCCCGCGTGCCCGCCCCCCCTCGCACGCGGGCGTTCTTCATTTCAGCGGGCCGCCCGAGGAAGGCGGCAATGACCCCGATGGGATTTGAACCCATGTTCCTACCGTGAAAGGGTAGTGTCCTGGGCCAGGCTAGACGACGGGGCCGGGATTGCCCCCATGGTAGGCCGCCTCTCTCCGGTTTTGGCGTCCAGCCGGGCTTCGGTGACCCTCTCCCACACCCTTCGCCTCGCACCCGCGGCGTGGCTCCGCCGGGTTTGTGCCGGGCGTGCGTAGACTCGGGGACTGGAGCCGCGACGCTTGCGTAGTGCCCCCATCACGCCGTTGACCTTGCCGCGGAAAGTCCGGCACCTGCTGGTCTACGGCGGCTCCTTCGATCCCCCCCACTTCTATCACACGATCGCCCCGCTCTCGGTGGTCGGCCGCATCTACGACGGCGACGCGTGGGTCCTCTACGTTCCCGCGGCACGCAGCCCGCACAAAAGCCGCGGCCCCTTCGCCAGCGACGAGCACCGGCTCGAAATGCTGAAGCTCGCCCTCGACACGCCCGGCCCGCGGTCGATCTGGACGGACGAGATCGACCGCGCACGGTGGGAACGTGAGCACGGGCGCGCGGGCGGCCCCAGCTACATGATCGACACCCTGCGGCGGCTGAAGCGCGTCCTGCCGCGGGAGAACATCACCCTGCGTCTGCTGATCGGTTCGGACCAGGTGGCCGAGTTCCATCGGTGGAAGGAGCCGCGCAAGGTGATCGCGCTGGCGGAGCCGCTGGTGCTGGTGCGCGAGCCGGTGGTGACGCCCAGCGCGGTGGTCTCGGCGCTGGACGCGGAGTTCTGGACAAAGGAAGAGCGGCGGGCGTGGTGCACGCGCCTGGCGCCCAACTTCCCGATGGACCCGTCCTCCACCAGCGTGCGTGAAAGCATCCCCGGCGCCCCTGCCGATCCGGAAAAGTGGCAGGATCGCAAAGGGCTGAGCAACATCACTACGCGGGTGGCTCGCTACATCATCGAGCACAACCTGTATGGCTTCCGCAAGGGGCCGGTCCTCCCGCCCGGAGCGCACGCCCCCAGGCCGCACGACACCCCCAAGCCTGCAAGGCCCAAAGCACGCGGCACGCGCCGCCCCACCCGCCGCCATTGACGCAGGATTCCCCCGACCCCATACTGGTGCCTGGGCGGTCCACTTACAAAGGAGCCTTGCATGCGCACGCGTTGCCTCGCCGGTCTTGCGGTTGGCTGTGTCCTTCATCTCTGCGCCGGGTTGGCGGTCGCCCAGACCACCCAGCCCCGGCCCGTCGATCAGGTCCTCGCGGACCTGGAAAAGGCGAAGGTGTCGCCGCTGAGCCCCGAACATCGCAACGACAAGGCGATGCGGGACAAGTACAGGGCCGAAGTGGAAAAGGCCCAGGCCCGGCAGGCGGAGCTGGCGTGGGAGCTCTACCTCTCCGACCCGACCCACGCCGAGGTTGAGAAGCACCTTCAGACGCGCTGGCGCTATCTCTCTCAGGACGACCTCGACGCCGTGCTGAAGGAGACCGCGCAGGTGATGGCCGAGCAGAAGGGCCGCCCGCTCGCGGGCACCGCGGCGTACATCCACGCCGACGCCGTCGGCGAGAAGCACGGCAAGACCTCGCGCGAGTACGTCAAGGCCATTGAGGCGTACCGCGCCGTCGAGCCCGACAAGCCCCGCGGCGCAACGCTCTACATGACCCTCGCCGCCTCCGAGAAGGATCCCGAAAAGGCCAAGCAGCACTACCGCGCCGTCACCGAGTACTACCCCAGCAGCCGCTCCGCCCGCATGGCCGAGGGCAAGATCCGCCAGCTCGAGGGCGTCGGCCAGCCCTTCGAGCTGCGCTTCCGCGACGCGACCACCGACCGCGAGATCAACATGCGCGACCTCCGCGGCAAGGTCGTCGTCGTGGACTTCTGGGCCACCTGGTGCGGCCCCTGCATCGCCGAGATGCCCCACATGAAGGAGCTCTACGCCAAGTACAAGGACAAGGGCGTCGAGTTCATCGGCGTCAGCCTCGACAACCCCGAGGAGATGGGCGGCCTCGACAAGCTCCGCCAGTACGTCAAGGACAACAACATCGGCTGGCCCCAGTACTACCAGGGCAAGGGCTGGGACAGCGAGTTCAGCACCTCCTGGGGCATCAACGCCATCCCCTGCCTCTTCATCGTGGACAAGCAGGGCAACCTCCACTCCACCCGCGCCCGCGGCAAGCTCGACGAGCTGATCCCCGAGCTGCTCGCGAAGTAACCACAAAGGCACAAGGACGCAGAGAACGATCGGAAATGAAAAGGCCCCTCCGCTCGGAGGGGCCTTTTTTCTGTCTCTCCGCGTCTTTGTGGTCAGCCCACCAGGCTCTTGAGGGCGTCGGCCTTGTCGGTGCGCTCCCAGGTGAAGTGCGTGAGCTTCTCGCCGCGGTGCTCGCGCTTCACGCGGTCGTAGTAGGCCATCTCGTAGGGCTTGCGGCCGAAGTGCCCGTGCCGGGCGGTGGCCGAGTAGATGGGCCGGCGCAGCTCCAGGCTCTCGATGATCTTCTTGGGCGTCAGGCCGAAGACCTCGCGGACGGCCTTGCTGATCTTCTCCTCGTCGGCCTTGTTGGTGCCGAAGCAGTCCACGAGCACGCTGGTGGGCTCGGCGACGCCGATCGCGTAGGAGAGCTGGATCTCGCAGCGGTCGGCGAGCCCCGCGGCCACCACGTTCTTCGCGATGTACCGCGCCATGTACGCCGCGGAGCGGTCCACCTTCGTCGGGTCCTTGCCGGAGAAGGCCCCGCCGCCGTGCCGCCCCATGCCGCCGTAGGTATCGACGATGATCTTGCGCCCGGTGAGGCCCGTGTCCCCGTGGGGGCCGCCGATCTCGAAGCGGCCGGTGGGGTTGACGTGGACGGTGATCCCCGGGTTCCACCACTCCTTGAGCACGGGCTTGAGGATGTGCTCGATGACCTCACGCTTGAGCTGCTCCTGCCGCTCGTTCCACGAGGGGTCGTGCTGCGTGGAGAGCACCACCGTGTCGATGCGGACAGGCTTGTTGCCGTCGTACTCGACCGTCACCTGGCTCTTGGCGTCGGGGCGCAGGCCGGGGATGATCGCCTCGCGCCGCACGTGGGCCTGCTGCTCGACGAGCCGATGGGCGAGCTGGATGGGCAGGGGCATGAGCTCCGGCGTCTCGCGGCAGGCGTATCCGAACATCATCCCCTGGTCCCCCGCCCCTTCCCGGTCCACGCCAATCGCGATGTCGTTGGACTGCTTGTTGAGGGCGACCATGACGCCCACCGAGTCGGCGTCGAAGCGCATGTCCCCGGTGATGTACCCGATGTCCCGGATCGTCTCCCGGACCAGGTCGGGGATGCTCACGTACGTGTTCGTCGTCACCTCCCCCGCCACCACGACCAGGCCCGTGCAGCAGAGCGTCTCGCACGCCACGCGGCTGTACGGGTCGTCGGCGAGCATCGCGTCCAGGATCGCGTCGGAAATCTGGTCCGCGATCTTGTCGGGGTGGCCCATGGAGACGGACTCGGAGGTGAACAGGCTTGCGCGGGGCATGGGGCTCTCTCTATCACCGGGGCACCATCGCGACCGGGGGGGAAGGGTAGGACCGTGAGGGGGCGGGGGGTGAGGGGGGAC
>Ga0065721_10048997_pt1 | contig 52843 bp, 76 predicted proteins | sample Mesricmetagenome_FD_59108 | JGI IMG/M metagenome (GOLD analysis project Ga0065721, IMG submission 59108) | Mesophilic microbial community from rice straw/compost enrichment Sample: eDNA_1 v2 (version 2) | ecosystem: Engineered > Solid waste > Grass > Composting > Bioreactor | place: USA: Davis... | reverse complement strand
CAGGAGCACGCTGGGGTTCACCGCCAGCGCCCGCGCCAGCGCGACCCGCTGGCGCTGCCCGCCGGAGAGCTGCGCTGGGAAGCGCTTGCCCAGACCGTCGAGTTCGACCAGCCGCAGCAGTTCGTCTACGCGCTCGGCCACCTCCTTCTTCGAAGGTTTGGTCGGCCCCTTGCGCACGTCGAGGCCGAAGGCGACGTTCTTGGCCACGGTCATGTGCCGGAAGAGCGCGTACTGCTGGAAGACGAAGCCCACCCTGCGGGCGGCCGCGCCCGCATAGGTCATGTCCTCGTCGCCGTAGAAGACCTGGCCCTTGTCGGGGAATTCCAGCCCCGCAATGACCCGCAGCAAGGTGGTCTTGCCCGATCCGGATGGGCCGAGCAGCGCCAGCAGTTCGCCGTCGGCGATCTCCAGGCTGACGCCGTTCAGGGCCGGGTATCGGCCGAAGGTCTTCTCGACCGAACGGATGGAAATCGTCATCGCGGGCGTCTCTTGATCAATGGCCGCCAGGGCGCGCCTGGGGCTGCACAAGTTCGAGCACGGTCTTCAGCACCAGGGTCACCACCGCAAGGAAGCACAGCAGCGCCGCCACGGCGAACGCGCCGACGAAGTCGTACTCGTTGTAGAGGATCTCCACGTGCAAAGGCATGGTGTTGGTCAGGCCGCGGATATGGCCCGAAACCACGGAGACCGCGCCGAACTCGCCCATGGCGCGGGCGTTGCAAAGCAGCACGCCATAGAGCAAGCCCCACCGGATATTGGGCGCGGTCACGCTCCAGAAGGTCCGCAGGCCGGAAGCGCCCATCGACACGGACGCCTCTTCCTCATCGACCCCCTGTTCCTGCATGAGCGGGATGAGCTCGCGCGCCACGAAGGGAAAGGTGACGAAGATCGTCGCCAGCACGATGCCGGGCACGGCGAAGATGATCTTGATGTCGTGGTCCAGCAGCCATGGTCCGAACCAGCCCTGCGCCCCGAAGACCAGCACGTAGATCAAGCCGGCCACCACCGGCGAAACGGAGAACGGCAGGTCGATCAGGGTGATCAGGAACGGCTTGAAGGGAAACTCGTACTTGGCCACCGCCCAGGAGGCGCAGATGCCAAACACGACGTTGAAGGGTACCGCGATCGCCGCCGTCAGCAAGGTCAGCTTGATCGCCGCGCGCGCGTCCTCCGTACCGATCGCCTCGAGCGCGGCGGGCACGCCCTTACGCAGGGCTTCGAAGAAGACCGAAACCATCGGCAGGATCAGCACCCCGGCCAGGAATACGGCCACGACCGCAAGGACCACCGCCTTGGCCCAGGCGGGATCCTCCGTCGGATGACGCAGGCGCCGGCTCAAGAGAACCTCCTGGACCAGCCCTGGATCGCATTGATCACCAGAAGCATGAGGAAGGAGACGGCGAGCATCACCACCGCGATCGTCGCCGCGCCCGCATAATCGTACTGCTCAAGCTCGATGATGATCAGTAGCGGCGCGATCTCCGACTTGTAAGGCATGTTGCCGGCGATGAAGATCACCGACCCGTACTCGCCGACGGCCCGGGCGAACGCCAAGGCGAAGCCCGTCAGCCAGGCCGGAGCCAGGGCGGGCAGGATAACGCGCGCGATCGTGTCCAGGCGGCCGGCGCCCAGACTTGCCGCGGCCTCCTCCACGTCGGCCGACAGGTCCCGCATCACCGGCTCCAGGGTCCGCACGACGAACGGCAGGCCGATGAATGTCAGTGCGACGATGACGCCAAGCGGCGTATAGGCGATCTTCACGCCTGCGGGCGCGAAAAGCGCGCCGATCCAGCCGGCCGGCGCATAAAGGGTCGCAAGAGCGATGCCGGCCACGGCCGTGGGCAGGGCGAACGGCAGGTCGATGACGCCGTTGACGAGGCTCTTCAGCGGGAAATCATAGCGGACCAGGGCCCATGCCGTGAGCGCGCCAAAAACGGCGTTGATCCCAGCCGCGATCAAGGCGGCCCCGAACGAGAGCCGATAAGCGGCCATCGCCCGTTCGTTGAAAGCGGCCTTCAGAAAATCCGAAAACGACTGATCTGCGGCTTTCACCGCCACCGCACTCAACGGAATGAGCACGATCAGCGAGAGGATCGCCAAGGTCACGCCCATGGTGAGAGCGAAGCCGGGAATCGCGGATTTGCGTCGGAGCAAGGGCCGGCGAGCCGCGACTTTGTCGATCGGTAAGGTCGCGCTCATGTCCACGGCCCCGGTTCAGACGCATAAACGCCGAGGCGCGCGGATCGCTGCGTCTCGGCGTACGCCCCCAGCTAATCCCCAGCGTATCTATCGACAATATAGTTTTTCTATTGGCGGGGCGGCTTAAGCTGACGCTGGACGAGGAACCGCTTCGGAGACAATCCTGTTGGAGCACAAGGCGGCGCGTCCACGACGCCGCCGGCGAATGGGAAGACGGGAGCGAAACATGCCCAGCACGACGGAACACGAGACCGGTTACGAGACGACTCAGAACACGCGGCGCGGCGCCGGATATTACTTTCTGCTGATCGCCCTTCTGGTTTTCTCGGGCCTCTATTTCGGCTTCGCCATTCCCACCTTCCTGGGAATTCTCGGCATGGGCTGAGGCAATCCGGCCTCGCCCGGCTTCCGCACATCGGGCGAGGCCTCGCAACGTCGACTGGGGATCAGGTCGCGTTGATTGCCGGCAGACAACGACCGTCACCGTTAACGGTTCCGAAGTGGGCTGTTGAAAGCTGCGGCGTCGCTCTTGCCCCGAAGAAGTCCCCCGCATATGGTCCGCGCCTCCTCGCTCGGCGCGTCGCCGTAGCGTTGAGGGCCGGTAGCTCAGTGGTAGAGCATTCGACTTTTAATCGAATGGTCCTGGGTTCGAGTCCCAGCCGGCCTACCACCTATCTCCTTGTTTTAGCAGCGCTCTTTTGCGCCTAGGCGCCGCTCGGCGTCGGACCGTCAGACTCTGTCCGACTGCGGCCGTCAGACTTTTCCCCCGTCTATGTTCCCCACGGCTCCCCAAAAGCTGGGGAAATGTGCTGGTCGCTGGAGCCTTTCACCTCTGAGCGGGTTGACGCGATGTTCTCCTTTAGTTCACGTCATGCCGCATGAAGATCCAGAACGTGATCCCCTTCCCTCCGCGCCCGAAGCCGGCGCCCGTCGTCCCGATCGTCGGCCGGGTCGGTGAAGGTGGGAGGGTGACCTTTTTCCGTCCGGGCCCCCGCCAATGAAGAGCCTCTCCCAAACCGAGTATCGCGCACGCGAAGCCCTGCTCAAGCGCATCAGTGAGCTGGACTACACCGTGGTCCAGCGGCTCGCCGCCCTTGGCCTCTCACCCGAGGCCATCGCCAGGGTTCGAGCGCTCACGCGTTGGAGCAATCCTCATAGCACTCCAGCGGCCCTTGAAGACGTCTCGCCCTGGTTCCGTGTGGGAGCCCAGCGGCCAGGAGACGGCGGCTCAAGCGGGAGGGCAATTGGTGAGATCAATGGCTGGACCATCCTTGTCTGGCCGACCTGATCAGGTACGTGGCACATGAGTTCCGCCCGATCTTTCATGGTCCCAAAGTGGACCGAAACCGTCGCCGACCTGAGGGCCACCGAGGGTGTGCGCGTCTATCGTCTCTGCTCACGATGCGGGAGCGAGGAGCTGGTCGACCTCGACAAACTGATCGACACTTTCGGCCCGCTCTACAGCCTTTGGAACAGGCGAGCCCCGTGTGAGACCTCGGGCTGCGAGGGCCGCACATGGTATCGCGCCCAGCCTCCGAACTACTTCCACCGCATAATGAAGGACGCCGCGCCGGAGCACGTCGACCGTTTGCACCAGCGCTGGAAGGCTTCCCTGCCGCCTGATGTCCGCGACACGCTTCCGGTCATCCCGATGCTGCAGGCGACCGACATGTGCATCATGGTGGGCTGCGGCCGCTGCGAACTGCGGGCCTATCTCGGAGCGACAGATATCCGCGCGTGGGGCGCCTCGATTTCCCTTCTTCAACTGATCGAGCGGGTTGCGTGCAGCCACGGGTGCGAGGTCGCCGCCGACTTGGTGTGCCGTGACGCCGTGCCTGAAAAGGAGCGCCCGATATGACCATGTTCCAGACGCTCGGAAAGGTGATGCGCTATCACGACCGGCTCAAGGTGAAGTGCGCCTGCGGTCACGAGGCCAGCTTCTCACAGAAGGAGGCGTACGCCCTCTTCAGCCCCGATTGCTATCCGAGCGACATTCGCCAGCGACTGCGCTGCTCGGCCTGCAAGGAGATCGGCAAGGTCGAGATCGACGTGGGATAGACAACGGCGTTCGTCCGCGCTGAAGTCTGGCGTCCAAGGGAGGGCGCGGCCATCTGCAACAACTATAGAAACGATTCAGAGCTGCTCGCCTGGGCTGAGGACTTCGACCGCTTCCTGCGGCGCCATCTGCGCATGCCCGCTGACCCGTCGAACCTCACCTATCGGAGCGACGTCTATCCCAAGTACGAAGGCCTCTTCGTGCGGCCGGTCGATCCTTCGGACCCGAATGGCGACCTTGAGCCGGCGGTTGGCCGCTGGGGGCTGATACCCTTCTTCCACAAGGGCTCGGCCAAGGACTGGAAGGCGGCGACGAACAACTGCCGCTCCGAGGACATGGCGACCAAGCCGTCATTCCGAGACGCCTTCAAGCGCAAGCGTTGCATCATCCCGGCCAGCAGCTTCTGCGAGTTCACCGGGCCCAAGGGTTCGATGACGAAGCATCAGATCAGTTCGGCGACGGGCGGCCCGCTCTTCCTCGCCGGCCTGTGGGCCAGCACCAATTGCGCAGAGGGTCCGGTCGAAAGCTATACGATGGTCATGCAGGGCGTGGGCCCCGGCGACGACATGGAGCGGTTCCACAATCGCCAGCCGGTGTTCCTGACGGCGGAGAACGTGGGCGCGTGGCTCGATACCTCGGCCGACGTGTCGGATGTGATCACATCGCCCGCGACGGGGATGCTTGCATTCGATCCTCCGGAGCCCGCTGCAGCATGACGCCCTACGAGCGTGTGGCCGAAGAAACGACGGCGGCAGTCGCAGCTGCGCGCGATGGCCTCTCAGCTTGGGGCGTCCGAATAACAACTTGGCTCGTAGTCGGAAATGCTGCCGGATTAGGCTTAGTGTTCACCGGCATCTTATCGGGCACCGCGTGTGATCAGGCAGTGATACGCCCTCCCGTTTGGCTCTTTAGCGCTGGTCTAGGCTTTGCGTTCCTTGGCGCTTGCGTCGCCTACAGCTTCGGCTGGTGGGGAATGCTCGTGCTTCAAAAGATGAAGGCCGCCGTCGATACTATGGCGACAACAGAGTTTCACATGCGGGAACTCGAAGCTAAGGGATTCCCGCATGTGGAAGATGGACCACTTCAGAACCAGCAAGACGCCGCCATAGCTCAACTGCCCGATCTCGCAGGGAAGGTCACTACGCTGTGGCGCGGTGCAGCGATCGCCATAGGTCTCTCAGTTCTTGCCGCCTTGGCATTCGCTAGTGGAGTGGCCTATCCCGCGCTAGTGTCAGGGGAGCAATTCGCGACCTGCGCCGCGAAAAAGTAGGGGAGAGCGACTAAAAGCGCTCCCGCACCACCTCTTGAGGCCGCTTATCCTCGCGCAGCCCCTTGAAGCTGGCCTGCCGCAGCTTGCCGCTCTCGGTCCATTCGCTGATCTCGGCCGAGGCTACGAGCTCGGGCCGCACCCAATGGATCTCGCGCGTCTTCCGCGGCGGATCGCCGGCTTCGAAGGGTGATTTCGGGACCTCCAAGGCCTCCAGCCGCTTCACGAGGTCAGGAGCGTTGCCGAAGCCGTTCTTGATCGACCCGGCATAGGTGAGCTTGCCCTTGTCGTAGACGCCCACAAGCAGGCCCTTGAACGGCCGCATGGGCTCCTGCTTCCAGCCGCCGATGACCACCTCTTGCGATGGCCGGCACTTGGACTTCACCCACCCGGCGCCGCGCTCGGCTCTGTACGGCGCGTCCAGGCGCTTCGAGACGATGCCCTCTAGCTCCATCTGGCAGGCCGAGCGGAAGAGCGAGAGGCCCGGCAGGTCGAAGCTCTCGACGTCTCGGATGCGGGGACTCTCCACCTCGGCCAGCAATTGCTCGAGCACGGACTGCCGCGCCTTGAGCGCATAGGGCCGCATGTCCTCGCCGTTGGCCCAGAGCACATCGAAGACGAAGTAGACGAGCTTGCCGCTGTCTCGCCGGTTCAGCGACCGCCGAAGGCCCGAGAAGGTGGGTTGGCCGTCAGCCCCGATCGCGCAGAGCTCGCCGTCGAGGATGCACTCCGGCAGCTCTGCGAGGTCCTTCGCCAGCGCCGGCAACTTGTCGACCCAATTGAAGCCTCTTCGGGTGTAGATCCGCACGCCGGAGCGGCCGACATTGGCCTGCATCCGGTATCCGTCGAACTTGATCTGGTGGACCCAGGCCGCGCCCTCCGGCGGCCGGCTGACGAGCTTTGGATGTTGGAACGGCTGAAACTCAACCGGCATGTCCGGCTTGACGTACTGCCGCTGACTCGGAGGCCTCCGCTTGCCGACCGTCGCCATAGGAACCTCCTGCCCTTTCAGGAGTCGAGTCCGTGTGGACACGGAGGGTTCCTATGTTGCGGTCGGAGATGTCGTTTGTCGGTGAACCGGAAGGCGACGACATCGCGAAATACTTCCACTCATGCCCCCGCTGCGGTCAGCCGGTTGACCGGCGCGATCTGGCCGCCGTCTACTATCACGAGGGGGTCGGCCATAAGCCCCTGCCGACACGTGAAGCCCTCCGCCTGGTCATCGCGGAAGACCAGCTCGACGCCATTCTGAGCCTCAAACCGTCCTAGCCCCCTGGACACGGGAGATCGCCATGCGACCCGACGAGCCGAGAACCTTCGACCCGCACGAGCCCATCGACCTCTCGAACGAGGCAAAGGTCAGGGAAATGACCCGGAAGCTCGATTGCTCGGAAAAGGAGCTGGCCGAGGCCGTGAAGAAGGTCGGCGCCCAGCCGGTCGCGGTCGCCATCTTCCTCGGCAAGTCGGACGCCCTGGAGATCAGCACATGAAGGCCAACGCCGACGTTCATCGCGAAATCGCCGAGGCGCTGGCCGTGCTGGTCCAGCAGATCGACGTGAACGACTACCGGGACAGCAAGGGTCACCCTGCCAAGAACAACCTCGCCTTCATCAAGGCGCAGGAGATCGTCGACCGGCTGGGTTGCTCGCACGAGGATATCTGCTCGGCGCTTGAGCGGTACGGCAACGACATGGCGGGCGCGGCCAAGCACCTCGCCGCGGCCTAATGCTTAACAAATGAGCGGGACAACTCGGAATTGCGTCTGACAAGCTACCCTTGGACCGAGTAACCCGAGGGCTCTCCTGATGGCCCTCGGCAGGCGGTCGCCTTCAGGCGGATCGCCAACCCCGCAGGCGGGGCTCGCCTGTCCCGGCGGCTGGTTAGGGAGCAGTCGGGACAGGTTCCCGCCCACCTCTTGCGGCGCCCGCTCACCTGCGCAACTATCCCGCGCATGAAGGTGCGCGAACTCATCCAAGCGTTGGGTGAACTCGATCCCAACCTTGAAGTCCTGATGCCGTCAACCGTCGCCGATCACGGCGGCATTGAGAGCGTCACGCTCGACCTCGCCAGCCGCAGCCATGGTGACCTGCAACTCTGCTACGACGATGATGAAGGGGCGATCCAGGTGGTTCGCCTTCTGGGTGTTGGTGAGTGGCACGACACACCGACGAACCCGTACGCCGACGACCCCGAGGAATCGCGCTAGCTCGCCGGCATGTCCGACGAAGAGATCGAGCGCATAGCCCGCGAGCTTCAGGCCCAGCCGCTCACCTTCCCCGGCACCGTTCAGCCGTGGGACTACATCACAGAGAAGTCGAAGGAGTTCTGGCGGGAGAAGGCGCGGCGTGGGGAGCGGGCGGCCAGCCAGCAAACCAACCCAAGCGAATAAGATCACGACAAGGCTTGACCGCACCTGCAGGTCCGACTATTTAACCAATCTAGGTTGATGATCGGAACCGCACGGAGGCTAAATAGTTAGCCCTACCGGGGGTGCGGAACCGCACATCGGCCACGAAGGAGAACACCATGAAACTAACTCCTTTCGGGAAGTTGGTTAGGCATCACAGGCTTCACAAGGAGATCGCGCTTTCGGAAATGAGCACCGCTGTAGGCGTCAGCACCGCGTTCGCCTCGGCTGTGGAAACGGGTGTCAAACGCATTCCCACGGACTATCCGGACAAGGTCATCGCCGCTCTCGACCTCAATGCAAAGGAAGCAGCCGAGCTTCACGAAGCAGCAGAACTCTCGGTGCCGGAAGTAAAAATTACCTTGGCGAAGAACGCGCCGCGTGCCGACCGAGAGGTCGCGGCTCTTTTTGCACGCCGATTTAACAATCTACCCGCGGAAACAAAAATGAGCATCCGCCACCTACTGGAGGACGACGTCGTTGAGTGAGATTTGCTCGCAGGCCGTGCCCAGGAGCATCGACACCATCCGGAGCATGGCTCTGCAGGTGCGCGATGCCCTGGGCTACCGACAGGTGGCCCAGATCAACACTACTGAGATGTTGGAGTTTGCCCTGCCCCGCATTCTTCCCGGCTTCATCTACGACGTGAAAACAATGGCGAAGATGGGCGAGAACGAAGGCCTCGCCAGCCCTGACCGTGACTATATCGCGATCCGCGAGGACGTGTGGGAAGGCGCCCGGCGCGGCAGGGGCCGAGATGCCTTTACGCTAGCGCACGAGCTTGGCCACGTGATCCTTCACCAGAGTGAAAACTTGATGCAACGCCGTGGCCGGGGAGAACCCGCCATCTTCTGCCAACCCGAGTGGCAGGCAGATACGTTCGCCGCAGAGCTGTTGATGGATTTTCGCAAAATAAAGGCGACGGACACTCCCCATTCGATCTCCCATCGGTTCGGGGTGTCAAAGGCTTGTGCGGAACGGCGCTTGCGCACTCTGCGTCGCACAGGAGCTTACATAACAAACGAGCCAGGGAGGTTTTTCCACCCTAGCTCGTAAGCAGAATCCTTAACCGTCGGGGAGGACGCACCTGACGGCGCGGCTCTCGATGGTGGCTTCCTGTGGTCTGAACAATCATCAGGATAAGCTCACTTTCGAGTTTCGCAAGGGTTAACCCGCGTCCCGAAAGAAACCGCGATGGGCAACAAAGCCCCCTCTCCCCGCAAGAACGGGGTCATCTTCCGCCGCTTCCGCAAAGTGCGGGGAGGCCGCATCCTCGATGCCCACGACTATGGGTACGAGGCTTGGCCGATCCCGATCCGCCGGTAGCTAGCAAAGAGAAGGAGCCCCCTCCGCCTGAGCGGAGGGGCTCCCCTACAAAGGTGCCGGTGCCGGCCGCGCTCCTGAGAGGCGCATAGCAAGGCTATGACGGGGCGGCGGCTGCAGTTCGCGTGCCAACCGCTCAGCGTTCAAGTTCGCTCCGCTCCTGATCGCCAGCGACGACGAGACGGAGCATCGCGATCGCTGCCCGCCGAGCTTTCGGCGACAACGAACTGAGAATCCGCATGACTTCCTGGCTCTCCTTGGATTGCAGGGCGGTCAGGTCGATGGGATCGGCTGTCAGCTTGCGCGCCGTCGGCGGGAGCAAGTCGGCCGGGTCGATCCCCAGGGCCTCGCCGATCCGGCACATCATCGAGGCGGAGACTCGGTTCGCTCCACGCTCGTACTTCTGCACCTGCTGAAAGCTGATCCCGCAAGCGTCGGCCAAGCCCTTCTGTGAGAGCTTCTTCGCCAACCGGAATGCACGCACGCGTTGCCCGACCTCGATGTCAATCGGATCGGGACTCCTTTCCTCAGTCATATCTCCAATGGTTCCTCGTCAACACAGGATCGAGCAAGGGACGGTTGCCACGCTTGCTCGTCTGCCAAAAACCACTGGAATTGCAACGTCCAAGCGTTCGGATTTGGCAACAACGCGTCGTGCTGGGCGCCGTGCATGCGCCAAGCGGCCGCTGCACACAAAAGAGCCCCTCCCGCCGAAGCAGGAGGGGCTAGTCATCAGTCGAAAGCTTCCAGATGTGAGGTGAATGCCGGCCGGTCGGCGGCGTTCTCTAGCGCGGTCGCGTCATCCGGTGCAGGACGATGGCGACGAGCACGCCCGCAAGGGCGGCTACGCTCATGTAAAACCAGAACATCTGTCACCCATCAGGCGGGGGCTTGGGGCACTTGAACGTCAGCCGAGCGCCGTTGTTCACCGCCCAGCGGCAGATGCGCCCCACCTGCAACCAGCCATCCGTGCCCCAGGCCTCGATGGCGGCATCGTGGTCGAGGTGCCCCTGCTCGCTCCCAAGCATTTCGATCGTGGGGACCGGCTTGGGGCGCACCTTCAGGTCATCCGCACTCGGGAACGCCTGAGACGTCGACCCCAGCGTTCCGCAGGCGCTGACAGTCAAAGCGGCGGAGGCGCTCACTAGGAGCCGCATCGGGTAGACCGGAAGCCGCATCGCGTAGGTCCTTTTCGAGCTTGTCGACGGCCGCCTCGTCGCGTGCGCGCTCGCCGGCGGCTTTGATCTTGGCGGCGCTGTCTCGGGTGATGGCGGAGACTTCGGCCCTCGCCTGGCGGTTCTTCTGGATCTCGACGCCTGAGCATTGGCCCAGCATGAAGGCGGGCCCGGCGATCACGGCGGCGCCGACGAGGGCCGGCCACCATGTGCGCGCCGCGGCGCGTGCAGCCATCCACTGGATCATGGCGACGTCTCCTTCGCGAAGAGGATGAAGAGGCAGGCGAGGAATGCGGTGGCGAGCACGACGCCGGCGAGGCGCAGCCGGCGGATCACCGCCAGTCGCCCGCCTGGAGCGCGGCGTAGAACACCTCGGCCGCGTCCGCGACCTTTCCGCCGCTGCCGTCCGGATTCACGATCCGCCGAGCGTTCACGAACTGCTGCCGCGTCGGCTTGGCGGCGATGAAGTCGTTCAGCTTCTTGCCGGTGAAGAGACCCTTGAGCATGCCGATGACGAGGATCCGCGCCGAGATGTCGGGGCGTAGGGCAAGATCAGGGTTCTTGGACAACTCGCCGCCGAGGCCGAGCTCTGCATCGAGCTTCGCATACATCTCGCGGCCTGTGATGTGGACTTGCCCCCTGCCCCGATGATCCCAGCCGTCGTTCGTGCCGGGCCGGTTGCCCATGCGGCCGTTGTAGACGTGGTTCGCCAGGGCCTTGGCGTTCCGAACGAAGGGCTCGGCGCTCGCGATGGTAGGGAAGCGGTTCGGCCAAACGGCACGAATGCGCTCGGCCGTCGTGTAGTTCAGGTTCTCGACGTTCGGCGCCATCTCGCCGCCGGTCTCGTGAAAAGCGGTCGCCAGGCAGTACGCGGCCCAGGACATCGGGAGCTTTCCGGCCCCAGCCGCCAGGATCGCCTCGCACCCGGCGAGCTCCTCGTTGGAGATCGTGTCGCCGAGAAGCCTGGATGCGCGAAGGTGATTGTAGAAGGCGGTCGGCTTCTGAAGGCCGACGAGATCCGCAGGGGGCGCAGGCGAGGCCGTGGGCGGCTCTGGCGTCGGCTCCAGCCCAATGTCCACCCCAGATACAGCAAGGGCCTCCAGCGCATCCGCGGAGGCCCTTATCTTCGCCACTTCGGCGAGGAGAAGTTCTCGGCTCATCGCTGCACCCGCTCTTCAAGAGGAAGCTCGCCATCGTCCGCCGGCGTCGGCGCGGCTGGCGTGACCGTCGTCTCGACCTTGGTCTCGACCTTCAGCGGCTGAGCCTCGTCCTGGTCGATCGAGGCTTGGATGCCCTCTCGACCGCCGCGAATGTTCACTGAGAGGCCGGTGATTGCGACCAGGGCCACGAGGATCAGGCACGCCGCAGCCATCAGCCCCCAGCCTAAGAGCTCAAGCTGCTGTTGTTGCCGCTCAGGCGCCCACGGGCCCAGCCAGATCACCAGGCCGAAGCCCACGAAAACGAAGGTCAGGGCAATGCCGGCGCCGATCTGCGCCCAGATCTTCACGGGCGCGGCCGCAAGGAGTGCGCGCCAGGTATTCGCGATCAGGTTCATGGGAGCTTGTCCTTGAAGCCGAGGACGGCCACGCCGGCGAAGAAAACCGACAGGAGCCAGGGCGCGTTCTTGCCGAGCCAACCAATGAGGCCGCTCGCCCCTTCGATCCGCTGACGGAAGTCCTCCAGCGACTTGATCCGGGCGTCGTGCTTTTCGAGCTCGCCCCGAACCTCGCTCGTGATCTTGTTCGCGGCATTGACCAGGTCAGAGCGAGCGGCCTGAAAGCCCTTCTCCATGTCCCCGCGCAGTTCGGCGAGCTTCGTCGGCGTGTCCTGGGCTCCTACCCGCTCCGTCAGGCGAACCACTGCATCGCGGGCCTCGCGTGCGTCGGCGCGCGTTTCGGTGATGCGATCGTCCATTCCCTGCAGGCGGGCGATGATCTCGCGATAGCCGGCGTCACTCTGATCAACCGACACGTCAGGTCACCCCGCGCGCAGCAGTTCGCAGGCCGTCGTTCATGGCGGGCGGTCCTTTCGAGGTCGGGGATGGGTGGATTTTCGGCCGTCGATTCCAGCTTACGGCGGCGATGAACCTCGGCATCCAACCTCCGAAAGGAGACGTGGATGTCGGAACGCTATTCGGAGCGCGCGCTCAGGCGACGGCGCGTTGCTGTAGCACTCAGTGTGTTCGGTGCGCTCGCCGCGACCGCGGCGGCCTTTGCAGTTCCTGCCGCGCTGAGCCCTTACCTCTTCATGGCCGCCGGCGCGCTGTACGCGATCGCCGGCGTGCAGGCGCTGCCTTGGATCACCGGAGAAGTCGAAAGCCGAACCACCAAGCGAGATCGCGGCGGATGGTGAGATATCGAAGCCCGCCGTCGGTCGCAGCTCGCGTCCTAGGATTGGCGCTGGCCTTTGCCGCGGCTTTCGCTGCCGGCGTGATCTTCGCCGTCACCACGGACGCCGCAGCCTACATCAACCGCCACTTCTGACCGCCTCGCCTATCCGGTGAATCTCCGGAGTTCGGGGGGTGCGACATGTTGACTCCGCCCAAACCCAGGCGTTGGTTAACGCCACTCTGGGGAGAGTTAACATGCTCAGGATCTTTGGCGCGGCGCTTGCCGCCGCCACACTGGCGTGGGCCAACTCGGCTAGCGCCGCAATCGTCACCATCGACTTTGATGACCGGGCCCCCGGTAGCTCGGCGAGCTATGGCGGCGAAGGCTACAATCTGGGCGCAAACATAATCACGCCAGAAGGTCACGCTACCGGCAGACCTCATTACCCAGGCGAGACATATATCAGTCTCTACGGGGGTGGTCGCTATGGCCAATACTCACTCGGGAACATGATCTACGCCCCGGAACTCTTGTCCCTGGACGTTTATTTCGACGGTCCCGGAAAGGTGGTTGTCGTGGGCGGTCTGCATTACCAGAACCCCACCGAAGTCGGCCCTGGATGGACGACGCTAAGCAACATCACCGACCTGATCTCGGACTGCCGCTTTCGCTGCATGCTCCTCCTCAAAGGCGAAGGCGCCATGGTCGATAACGTAACCTTTGACACAAGATCCGCATCTGTGCCGGAGCCCCAGACATGGGCGTTGCTGATCTCTGGCTTCGCCCTCGCGGGTAGTGCCATCAGGACGCAGCGCCGACGCCTTGGCGCTCTCCTGTAGGGAGTAGAGCGCCGTACCAGGAGCCATCAGGGGCCTGCAGCGGCGCCAGTGGCGTGAAGTTGAGGTTGGCCAAGTCCGTGTAGAGGGTAGTATCGGCCACACCGCCTTGCGCCTTCGACTGCGGGTCTGAATTGGCTGGGGGTGGCAAGGAGCCCGAGGTCACGCTCAGGTGCGTCATCTGCACGTCAGGATCGGCTGCGGCGGTCCACGACAGTGAGCCAAGCGCGCAGTGATCGATCTTGTTGTACGCGCCGGACACCGCCTGGAAGCCGCCGGAGAAGAACTCCCCGCTTCCGGCCATGCTGATGTACTGCCACACCACATGATCCCAGATGCCAGACTGATAGCCGGGTTGTGAGCTGTTCGGCGGATAGTCGGCGGTCGTATCTTGCGACGTGATCAGGCGCGCCCCGAAGTCGCGCCAAGTCGTGTAATTGCCCCCACCTCCATCCAAAGACAGAAATGCGGAGCCCACCGTGTTCTCGACGCTAATGAACTCGGCGCATGCGTTCTCATGCACTCGGCCCTTGCCGTTGTAGACAATCGCGTCGCTGTGCACGTCTACAATAGTGATGAAGTTCGCGGTCCCACTCAGGGGGGTTCTGGGAATGCCTGCAGATGGCGGGTTGCCGGGAACGTTGAGGTATTTTGCCGCCCTTGTGGGCGCCGGACTCGCAATTGTCGCGGTGAATCCACTCCACGTATTGATCGCATCAACCACAGCTTGGACGCTTGTCGGGTTGAGCGTATCGGTTCCTATGTCTACCGAGTGCGTTTCAACGCCGTCTTCGTAGACCTTGAAGGCGCTTTGCGCGCCGCTTGGATCGGGCTTCTCATACTCAACAAGCGATGCCGGTCCCGAATAGCTCAGAGTGAACGCATCTTGGTTCGTTCTGAGGCCAGAGAGGATGCCGCTGACGGTGCTGACGCGGCCTCCGTGGATCAGGTAGACGTTCTCGTGTCCTGAGCCACCAACGCGCTCCACGCTACAGTTGCGAACGAGCTTGCAAAAGCCCAGCCCATATCCGGCCAGGTCATGAGCATCGACCTCGGTGAAGAACCAGTTGCCCTCAGAGTTATTCTGGGTAGTCAGCCAATAGCCGGTTTGGGTGCGACCCTTGAAGAGCGCGCTCGTGCCGCTCCCAGAACCCCCGAAGGCTGGGTTGGGTGATCCCGTCTTGATCTCGCAGCCATCGAACCAGAGTTTGAAATTCGATCCGGTCTGACAGCGGATCGCACTGGAGAGCTGGTAGTTGCACGCCGCCGTGTCGATGACGATGCCGGCCCCGCGGAAGCGTAGTCCGTCATACTTCGGCATATAGCCGGTCGAGGCCCCGTCGCCGATTATCGCGGTGACGCCAGGGGCCGCTTGGATCGTGGCCCAGGTGGACGATTGCAGATAATCGACCGTCACGCCGCCAAGGGCGTAAGCCCCATTCTCCACGATCGTAAGCAGGGGGCGGCGCTTCACTGGTGCGGTGTTGATGTAGTTCAGCGCCGCAACGATCGTCTGATACCGCTGTTGGGCGATTTGAGGTTGGCTTGGCGCAATGGAGAGTTCGATGTCATAGACGTGCGTGTTGATCGTCCCTGAGGCTACGCCAGGAAGGCGCGCATAGTACCGGCGGGGGCCGATGACGCGTTCCTGGAAGCTTCCATTGACGGGCACCGCGCGCCAGTAGATCTCCATATCGCCCGAGGGGTTGAGAGCCATGATCGCGGCGTGATCGAACGTCGCGAAGTAGCCAAACACTGTCCGGCTTACCCCGTTTGCGTCTTGGTAGGTGTGATATGAGGGAGCGGTGATCTCGACCGCATTGCCTTCGCAGTAGGCGATGACCTTTTCGATCCCTTGGTTGGTCGTATCGTCGGTCCCCGCCACGACGCCAATCGTGAAGTCTTCGCCGAACGTGTCGTCCCATGGCATCAGATCGCGGAGCCAAGGCTTCCCGGCTCCTCCGTTGACCCGAACGGGATCTTCGGGAACGCCATCGGCGAAACCGCTTCCGGCCGCGCCTGTCCACGCAGCGCTGGGAACCAGCTTCGTGAGCGCAGCTGCAACCGGGCCCACCGGTGAACTGTGCGCGAAGTCATCAGCCGCGCCGACGGCGTTCTCGGCCCGCACACCGGCGCGGAGATAAAGCCCCTCCAACTCCGAGCCGACCAGCAGCGCCTGCGCCGTCGCACCGGCGATATCGACCCAATCCTGGCCATCAACCGATGACTGGTGCTGGTAGTCGTATCCCGTGACGTCGTTCGCCCAGACGCCGTTTGTCGCCGTCAGTGTTTGGCCGACGGTCGCAGCGCCAAGGAAAAGAGGCGCCTCGACGACGACCGGCTTTTTCGGAGGCTCGCCGCCCCGTGTGAGACGCAGGAGCTGGGCGCGATTCATGGACTGAACCCGTAGGCCGCAAGCCGCATCGTATCGGTCCCGGGCGTTGCTACGACCGGCTTGACCGAGAGCCGCGCGCCTGAGGCTATCGTCCGCTCGACGAGCCTCATGGCGCGGTTGAGGAAGCTAGCCGCCGTGTTGGTGATCCAGGTGCTATGACGCGCGAAGTCGGCCTCAGCGGCGGCAGCGCCGGTCGCAAAATGAAGGTCGAGCTGCTGCGAAGTGGCCGGCACCGCTCCCGATCCGCCGGGCGAGAACAGGAATGCGCCATAGGACGCCGCCAGTGAAGCCGACAGCGTCCCGTAGGTGGTTCCGCCCGAACCTTGCAGCGCGATGTCGGAGGCCGACGCCCTGGTGTTCGCCACGTCGACATTCAGCGCCGTCATGGTCGAGTACATCGGCGCCGACTGGGCGCTGCGGACAAAGCCGACGATGCCGATGCGCAGGGTGCGGTTGGAGTTCTCAGCCTGGATGCGAGCCTCGAACAACCCGGCAGTGATTGCCAGCGGCAAGAACACAGGGATTGGCGCGAAACCCTGGTTGGGCTCGATGTAGAGGTCGGGGACGACGGTCACGCCGCCGACACGAATGTCGACCAGGTATCTCGCTGAGCTCGCCGATCCGGGGCCGAGATACAGCACGAAGCCCGCCCAGTCTTCGGTGGAGGTTCCTATGGCGGTCCACGACCCCTTCGTGTTGTTGGTCCCGCCAGACTGAACCAACGTCGTAGCGCCATCTGCCGCGAACCCGAGCCATTCCTCTTCGACGTCAAGGTTCTGATTGGCGCCGGACGCTCCGGCGCTCCCGAAATAGACGAGCTGGCTCATGTCAGGCGCTCGTGACGGTCTCGACCGAACCGTCGACGTTTGCCGTGGTCGAGCAGTTGATGGTCAGCGCCTGGTTGACTCCGGTCACGTACCAAGGCCGCGACGAGAACTCGAGGACCGCCGCCCCGCCGCTCGCCGGAAAGCGGAACCTGTCCACTACGGTCGAGCCCACCTTGATCGTGACGAGGTTCGCGGCGTCGCAGGTGAACTTCATCCGGTGGACGCGGGTCGTTTGCCCGCTCACGGCTGCGACCAGCTGCGTGTCCCCAGTGGTGTTCTTGGCGATGGTTGTCACCGCAAGTCCGGTCGTTTTCTGGAGAGGCTGCGGCGGAAGCTCAGCGACCGGCGTTTCGAGCGCGACCTTGACTTCGCTCAGGGTCTCTTCCGTCGCTCCACTTGCCGCAATGCCCTGCAGCGCTAGAACGGCCGCATCGTCGCCGGCGAGCGTGATGCGAACCGTGCCAGGGTCCACATTCCCGCCGCCGCCCGATATCAGCGCGAGAACGCCCTCGGAGCCGATCGCGAGCTTGATGATCTGCGCGAGGCGGTCCGGCGACATCCGGTCGACGAGGACCTTCGAGCCAGCGGCTGGGAGCGTGGCGGTTTCGATAGCCATAAATCTTCATCTCCCGTGCAGGGGACAGCGCAGGCGGCGGCCTGGCGCGGTGTCAGGTTGTCGTGAGGCTCAGGCCGCGCCGGTGCGGCTGCGGTTGAAGAGGACGCCGAAGAAAGCGATCCACATCAGCGGCCAGGGCGTCCTGGTCGCCTTCATGGCGGTGAGGAAGATCGCGTCGCCATCGAGCTTGTTGAAGCGCAGGTCGACGCGGAGAAGGTCATGGACCGCAGCGGGTAGGACGAGGCAGCGCGCCCAGCCCGAGGGCAGGATCCGCAGCAGCCATGCCGAAAAGCTGACGTCGAAGATCGCGCCGTCCGGTACCTCGACATAGAGCGAGGAGCCGACGAAGCCGATGTAGAAGCGGAAGCCGCCGAGCGCGCGATAGGATCGAACGCCCCTGACCCTAGGCTCGACCTCGACGTACAGGGCCTCCGTGAAACTGCTCACCCGGGCCAGCCGATGTTGATGTTGATGGCGTCAAGTTCTGCGCCGGTCGTGGCGTTGCGGACCTGGGACTTTAGAGCGCCGCCGTGGAAGAGAATAGCCGCGTTGCGCTGGACCATCGCGCTGGTCACCGCCAGCACCTGCTCCGCCGACGTCTGAATGTTGAAGTTGTCCTCGGCACGCATCGGCAGCACCGTTTGATGCTGACCCATGACCACGGCCGCCAGCGCTTGCCCTTGAAGGACGTCCCAGTTCTGCTGGTCATCGTTCGGGGCCGTCTTGCGCATCTGGAGCGCCTTCACTCCAGCGGGCGACTCCTGCAACCCATCGTCGATCGCGACCGTCTCGCCGAAGTCGTAGACGAGATCGAGCTGCTGACGGCGATCGCGCTCGGCGTCGATGGCGGCCAGGAGTACGGCCTTGCGTTCCTCGAGCGGGATCGGCTCCAGCACGTACTTCTCGACGATCGCACCGTCCTGGCTCGCGAGGTAGGTCGAGACGACGCGCTGACCGGCGGGAACGGGTCCTGCAGGCTGGTACTCGACGACGCCGAGGGCGGAGCGCTCGGCAGGACTGTAGGCTTCCAGATCGGCCTTCGTGTAGGTGACCTCACCGATCAGGACCGCTGCCCCCACCTTCGACGGGATGCCGTTCGTGACGAGCGCGAGGTTCATGGGTTGAGCCTCAGGTCATAGACCTGCCCGACGCGGAGGGTCACCGACGTGCCGAGGTTGGTCCATGTGATTGCGCTCTCAGCGACATAGTCGCTTGCTGCAAGGGCATCAGCTATCGCGCCACGAAACTCTGAACCGCTCTGAACAATTCTGGTCATCCATGAGGGCGGCGGCGCGAAGTCGAGCGACGGGAAGGACACTATTCGCGCGAGATAGCTCAGCACACCGATGGAGTCGGGCGCCGGCGTGAAGCCTGGAAGGGTGAGTGTTCCAGCGTTGCCTCCGCCAGAGGTCACGCTCTGACGCACCGCCTTTCCGATTCCGCGATAGGCCACAATGAAGATGGTGCCGAGGTGAGCGCCGCTCACCGATGGCGGGTTGTCGATGATCGCTTGAGTGATGCGGCGATGATAAACGCTCGTTCGCTGGCCACCGGACCAAGTGTAGTTGTCCTGCTGCCAGCCCGACCCGCTCATAGAGCCGTAGGCGAACCCAGGCTGGCCGTGCACGAACACCATCACAAAGTCGCCCGGCTGCAGTCCAGCGATGGTGCCCAGCTCAAGCGTGGCGGAGACGAGGACCGAACCCGAGGTATTCGTCAGGAACTGGAAGGTCGATCCGACGAATTGGGCCCTTGAGATGGCGCCCGCTCCCATGAAGTAGGAAGGGCGCATTACGGAGCATCCAGATCGTAGCTGTACCTGAAGACAGGGTTCGTTGCGTCGTCATCGACGCAGACAATTGTCACCAGGGTCAGCTTTCCAGCGCCAGTCGATACCGAGAGCGGCGGCTTCGCGCCCGGCTGGTAGCAGGCATGCAGCGCGAGCGTGCGCCCGCCCGTGGTGTCCTGGCGTACGAACAGGTACTTGGTGTCGCCCAGCTGATAGTTGGTCGGCTTTCCCAGCGTCCGGTTGCCGCCGAGGGTGACCTTCGCAGTGTCGCGCACGCCCCAGTCCCACTGGATCGTGGCTTGGTCGGTCAGCTCCTGCGGCTTCAACGCGTCCTTCAGCGCCTTCGCGGTGACAGCCTTGAGGTTGTCGACGCCGGCGGCGATGTCGGCAGCGACCGCGCGTCCGAGATTGATCACGATATCGGCTGCTAGCGTCCCGGCGCCGATGAGGCTGTCGCCGAAGTTGAACATGAATGACCGCGTCGCAGGGATGCCCCCTGACGCCGTCCGAAACACGTTCCAGCCACTGTAGGGCCCGCCCGTGGCGGTGGCGCTGATGATCGTGCCTGTCCCCTGCCCCGTCGCCGGGTTGAAGGTGTCCAGAACCACGATCATCTGCTGCTGCGGATTGGACTGACGCGCGAAGCCGACCGTCATGCCGGCCATGAAGGCCTTGTCCATCTGGTCGAGCGTGAAGCTGATCGTCCCGCTGTTCGCGAGCGTCAGAGACGAAAGGCTCGTTGCGCTCGTCGCCGGGGCGTTGAGGATGTTCAGGGCGAGCGACGCGACTTCCTGCGCCTTGGTGACCACCCACTGCGCGACGGCGACCAGCTGTCCGAGCGCCGGCACAAAGCGCGTGCGATGGCCGCCGTTGGCTAGGCCGGTCTGAGGGTTCGCATCGTCCGAAACCGTGGAGCCATCGCCCCCGACGTCAGGCGGGAAGGTGACTGATGCCATCTAGAAGAGTTCCCCGATGTTGAAGGCGACAGACCGGTGGAAGGGATACGGGTGCTGGATCGGGTTGAGCCGACGCATGCGGCCCAGGAACTGCCGCTGCAGAGCCCGCTCGGTGTCCGTGCCCGACCAGATGAACAGGACCTCGCCGCTGATCCCGGCCTGGCGCATCATCTCGAAGGCCTTGCCGTAGGCTTCGCGGTCGTCGAGAGGCGCGATCTCGATGTCCACGACCCGACGCCGGCGCTTGACGTCGAAGACCTCCGCACCTCCCCAGGCCTCCTGCACGCCGGTGCCGTCTTCCAGGCCGAACTGAGCGCCGACCAGGATCCGCGCGCTTGGACTCCAGCCGTTCGCGATGAAGAGCCGGCCGATCTGGATGAAGGAGTCGACGTTCAGGGGATCGTCGATCTCGACGAGCACGTAGCGCTCTGACCGCAGCTGCGGCGGCCGATGGATCAGGTGCGGATTGAGACCGCGGCGCTCCTCGGCCGAGTATTGCCCGGTCCAGAAGTTGTCGCTCTCCCATTCGAGATCGAGGCTGTCATAGACGCTCGGCCAGGCCGCCAGCCAACCGCTGTCATAGGTCGGCGTCGAGACGGCCGGATCGCTGCCGGCGGTGACCCTCCAGCGCCCGTCGAGACTGAGATTGTGCGCGACGAGGGCGATCACCCGCCACACGACGGAGGCGCCCAGATCGATCACGAACCGCGTCGCTGACGTCGCGAGCGAGGTCGACCGCGCCACCCTCGCCTGCTTGCGGTTCTTCAGGTTGTTCAACGGCAGCGTATCGACCCAGGAACCGCCGCTCAGGCTGGCCGTATCCGCCATGTTGTTCCAGGCGAAGAACGGACGATCGGTGATCTCGCTCGGAGGCGTGACGACGGGGCCGGCGTCTCCGCCGTTGAAGAGCAGCAGAAGGCTCATCGGCTACCCCCACAGCTTCAAGCGGATCGAATTGCGGCCCAGTTCGAGGCGGCGGCCGAGAACGCGAAGGTTGCGACCGCCGGAGAGCCCGAAGCGGCTATGGGTGAGCCGGCCGGTCGCGCCGATTTGCATCGCCCCCTGGTCCAGCGCCTCGGCGTCCAGCGGCACGTCGAAGAGGTCGCGGCGAACCTTGTGGAGGGCGAGGAGCCGATGGGCCTCGGCCTCCGCGTCGGTCCCAGAGGTCAGGCAGGTCTCGACGATCAGCTCGCCGGCCTGCTTGAACTGGTGCTTCACCGTCTCGTCCTCGACGGTGATCGACCGGAACTCCTCCGCGAGCGCGGCGCGCCGCTCGGCCGAGACGCTGCCGGCCAGATCGGTCGTCTGGGTCTCGTAGAACCTCCGATAGCGGACGGTGACCCGCCAGACCGGCACGCCGTCGCGGTCGGCGACGCCACGCTCGAAGCCGCGCAGAACCTCGGCTTCCAGGATATCGAAGTCGGGTTCGCCCGGCGCCTTCAGCTGCTCGGCCCGGAACACGCCGGCCGTATCGAACCCGTGCCAGGCGCCCACGGACCCGGCCAGAGCATCGAAGGCCTCTCGGAAGTGCATCTCGTCGCTTATCCAGAGGCCGGCGACGTACGGCGCATCGGCGTTCAGTTCGGCGAAGACCTGATCGTCGAGCTCGTCGTCAGCCAGTCCCAGGTCCTGCGCCAGGCGCTGCATGAGCGCGGCGACGGTCATCTCCTCGTCGGTCGCACGCTCATCAACATCGGCGGTGATGATCCCGGCCGGCATTGATCCGAGCCGGAACAGCCCCTCGGCAAGGCAGGTGTCATAGATGCCGTCTTCGATCGTGGCCGCCGTCAGTAACGCTGAGGTCGCGTGATCGAGGCCAAAGGTCAGTTCGACGCCGCGGTTATAGACCTTCGCAATGGCCGCGACCGCCCGATCTGACACCTGGAACGTCAGCTTCGAGGTGTTCACGCAGGGCGGCGCGATGTTGAAGACCCGCCCGTAAACCCTTGGCTTGACACGGCCTTTCAGGTCGTCGCTCGTGCCCTCAAGGCCGGTCGGTCCGACGTTCGTTCCGGCGTACTTCGTGGTCAGCACCGGGACGTCGAGGATCGCCATCTTCTCGCGGATCGCGACCACGACCTTGTCGAGCGTGACGGTGACCGAGGCGACGGTGCCGGCGAAGATGTTCTCGAAGTCGCCGGGATAGGAGCCGCCAGAGCCGCGGCGGATACGCAGCGGGCGGCCCTCGAAGCTGTAGTCCTTCCAGTCGTCGAAATCGCCGTCGCCGTTGAGGATGACGATCTCGCCGACCTGCAGGCTCGACGCTCCCTCCGTCTTGCCGTCCGAGAAGGCGGACTGTCCGATATAGCCCGGGTCCTCCAGGCGGTCGTCGAAGGCAGTGTGCGGAGGGCTGTCCGCGGGCCCGGTCTGGAACGGCTCGGTCGACAGATAGAACGTGCGCTCGGTGCCGTATTGATCAACGGCGCCAGTCACTTCGATGAGGATCATGCCGCGCGCAGACCGCGACCGACCTGAGCGAGAGTGTCGTCCATCTTCTTGGACTGCTTGGCTTGCTCCTCAGCCATCGCCGTGCGCTGCACCTTGTCGGCCTGCAGTTCCGCAATGATCGCGTCTTGCTTTGCGATGAGGGTACGAAGAAGGGCCTTTTCTTCCTCGTCCCCGCCGCCGACGGCATGCACGCCCATCTTGCCGTTGACGTTGGCCAGCGGGAGAATGCCCTCGGGGCCAGCCTCGGCGCCGATGCCGCTCTCGCCGAGCGTGATGGGCCGATCCATGATCCCGCCGGCTGCGAACGGCGTGCGCCCTTCGGCTTTTCCGAAGGTTTCCCAATGCCATCGGCCGAAGTCTTGAACCGAGTTGATGCCAAGGCTGGCGAGATAATCCCGCCCCTTGGCCGAGTTCATATTGCGCAGGTACTCGTTGGCGACGTCGGTGTTCTTGCTGATGTACGAGGCCCAGTCGGGAGCCTGTGACGCGCCGCCGCCAGGGGCTGCGTTGTCGTTCGCCGCCTTCTGAGCCGCCTGCGCCGCCGCGAGCTGCTGGACCGCGGCCTGGTAGGCGGCCAGGGCGTCGCGCACGGAGAGCACGCTCGCGTTGACGTTCAGAATGCCGGCGACGGAGGCGTTCAAGGCGGTCAGCTGCGCCTGGCCGACGTCGACCTGAGCGGCTGCGTAGTTCTGGGTCGCAGAGACCGCGGACCGCACGCGCTCCAAGTCGCGGAAATACTCCTTCGAGGAGGCGTAGTAGTCCTTGGAGGCGTCAAGATAGGCCTGCGAGACGCTCTCAAGGTCGCGGATGGCGTTCTCGTCGCCGCTCGCCGCCGCTGCCGAGACGCGGTCGAACTCCGCCCTCGCCGCCCGATACTGCTCCTCAGGCGAGAGCATCGCCGCCGGGCCGCTGTAGAGGCCCTTCAGGAACTTCGACAGGCTGTCCGACCAGGACTGGAACCGGTCGATATAGTCCTGCAGGGCGCCTGCCTCGCGCTCGTAGGCTTCCGAGAGCCGGCTATGGGCGTCGTCGACGAGCGACTGCGCCGCATCGACTTCCTTCTGCCGGGCCTCGGCGAGGTCCTGCGCGGCCCATACGGCTTCCTGCAGGGCACGGTTGCTGGCGTCCAGGGCGCGCAGTTCGTCCTGACGACGCGCAGCCAGGGCGCCAGCCGCGTTGCCGGTCGCCTCCATCAGCTGGATTTCGAGATCGCGCTTCTGGGCGGCGACCTCGCGGACGCGGTCGAGTTCTGCTTCCGCGCGGGCGAGCGCTTCCCTGTTCTTCGCCTCCTCCTTGGCCTTGTTTTTGCCGAAGATGCCGCTGAGCAGAGAGAGGCCGCCTACAGCGATGCCGATCGGCCCAGCGAGCCCCGCGATGGCGCCACCAAGTGCGCCGAAGCTACCCGCCATGCCAGCCGCCGCGCCCGCGGCTGAAAAGCCCGACCCCACGGCTCCCAGGATGCCGCCCGCTGTCCCGCCAATGGCGCCGCCCGCAGCAGAAAAGACCGAGCCTGTCGCGGTCATCCGTTCGGCCGCGGTCTTTGCGGTGGCGAACGCCGCAATGGCCTGGTCGACGGCGTTGATCAGCGACGTGAAGGCCCGGCCCCAGTCATGGTCACGAACCGCGTCGGCTACGTCCCTGATGGCGCTGGCCGCCTCTCCGGTCGTGCTGGCCAGGATGCGCAGGCGCAGGCCTTCACGGGCGGCCGCCTCGACCTCGTCACGAATGGCCATCTGCGCCACGGCAGTCTCATGCGCAGCGGTGCCCGAAGCCGTAGTGTCGATGACCTCCTTGATCTTGGCGCGCTCGATGCGGTGCTGGAGGTCCAGGATCTTCTGATCCAGAACGGCACGCTCGGACGCGAAACGCGCGATGTCGGCTTGGCCGCTCAGCAGGTCGATCTGGTTCTGAAGCGCGCTGGCCTCAATCTCGGTCGCCTGTTTGGTCATGGCGCGCTGGAGATCGCGGTCGATCTTGTCCGCCTGCAGGTCGGCGACGCGCTGGTTCACTGCCTTCACCGCGTTCAATTGAGCGGCAAGTTCGTCGCCGGCCGCCTTCGTCAGGCGCTTGCGCTCGACATCGTAGGCGACATTGGCGAGTTGGCGATCAATTCCGGCCTGCTTCGCCGCGAGCTGAGCGACCCCAATTTCCTTCTCCAGAGCGGCGCGGCGGCGGAGATCCTCGGTCAGGTCCAGCTGCGCGCGCAGTTCTTCGGCCTTGGCTTGGGCGAGCATGGCGTCGATTTGCGCCGAGCGCTCGTCGGACATGTCGCGAGGCGTGGCGGGCCCCTTCTTGGTCTTGCCGGCGTCGCCCGATTCTTTCCGGATGCGGTCCTTGGCCGCGTCGATGATGGCCTTGCCCAAGCCTCCGAGGATGCTGTCGACGCCGGCGGCCGCGCGTTTGGCTGCGGCCTGCGCAGCGGCATCGGCGGTCTGAAAGGTTGCTGCAGCCTGACCCGCATACGGGTTCGCGATTTCGCCAACCGACCCAGATGCCAGGGTCGGGAGGCGCGCGTCCAAGCCGACAGCGCCTGCAGCAGCGTTCGCTTTCTCGATGAGACTGTTGATCTTGGCGATTGCGAAATTGACCATCTGATCGATGGTCCGCAGGACCGCATTGGCGGCTGAAATCGCAGCATCACCAACGACCGCCGGGAGGTTCGCCCAGACGGTCTTGATGTACTCGAAGGCGCCCGCGAACCCGCCAGCAATCGCCTTCGTCGCATCCACCGCGCCGGTCGCGACGCGGTCGAACAGGTCAGAGAACCACTTGCTCAGCGGCGCGAGCGACGGCGCGATGCTGTCGCGAATGTAGTTGAAGGTCCCCTTGAAGACGTCGCCAATCGTGACGCCCGTGTCGACGCCCTCATCCTTCAGCTTCTTGAGCTGCTTTTCAGTCAGGCCGAGGCCGGCGACGAGGTCCTCGTTGTCCTTGTTCAACTGGCGGGCGCCGAGCGCCGCAAGGCCGAACACGGCCCCGCCGACGGCTGCGATGGGGGCCAAGACGGCGAGGACAGGCGCTGCGGACACAGCGATGCTGCGCAGGGCAGCCGACAGGCCGATCCCCTCCATCTTCATCAGCGCGAGCCGATCAGCGATCTGCGGCCCCTGCTGGAGGAGGATCATCAGCGGGTTCATGCCCATCGCCGCGGTGACGCCCACGTCCGCGAATTGTCGCGAGAGGTCGAGGGCGGCCAGCGACAATCCCTTGGACGACTTCGCGCCGTTGTCGTTGGCGCGCACGACGGCGCCCATCTGGGCGGCGTACTGGGTGGCGAAGTTGTGGTTCACCGCGTCGAAGAGGGTATCGAAATGGCTGGCTGCCGCCTTGGCGTCGCGGCTCGCCTTCGCAAGGGCCGGTGAAACTTGGTTCGCGGCGCTCGCCAGAGAGCGGGTAGAAGCCGCCGCCTGATCGGCCGCAACGGCCGCCGCCCGCTCGTAGCGCGCCATGTCGATCAGCTCGCGATCCGCCCGTGCGACGCTCTCTGCCATCTGCTGCATGGCCGAGGCCGCACGTTGCGAACCGCCTGACATCGACAGCGCCGCTTGCTCGGCCTTCTTGGACGCCGCCGCCATGCGGTCGAGGTCGTTGGCCGCGTCCTGCGCCGGGCTGCTGTCGATGTCGTAGCGAAGGTGGGCGACGTCGGTCATGGCGCACCTCCTTCGCGTTTGACGATCCGGCGTTCATGGCCGCGCGACAGCACGTCTCTGACGCTGTCGATGTCGGCCATCTCGGCATTGTTGGGATTGGCGTCCTGCTCGCTCTGAGCGGCCAGAGCGGCGAGATAGAGGTCGTCCAGGCGCTCCAGGAGTTCGACCTCCCAAGGCGACAGGTTGAGACCGGAGCGACGCACGAACGCGTCGAAGTCGCTCCATTCGAGAGGTGCGGGTCCAGAGAACCCGGCGCCCTTCCGCCGACGCATCCGAAAGAACGCCTTCCAGACGTAGTGCAGGGCCGGAGGGAACGGCGGTGTGGCCAGCTTCTTGGTCAGCTCGGCGATGCGGGGCGCGTGGTTCTTTCGCTCGGCCCGCTCGAGCATGGACTGGAGCCGATCCTTGATGGTCCGGCTCCCGTCGAGGCGGTTCAGTTCGAAGTGTCGCTCGGCGAAGGCTGCGAGTTGGTCGCCGAGCTCTGCGTAAAAGAACTGGCCTCCCCCAGGAATTCCAGAGCCTGGGTCAGGAGCGCAGCCTTACGGCGGTCCTGAAGGATCTCGCGGGCGTTCTCCGGCGAGTACGGGAATTCCTTGCCGCCGCGGGTCGCGCCTTGCCAGCCGACCAGGCGCTCCACCACAAATTCGATGTTCTTGGCGCGGACCTGATCGACCGTCTCTTCGGGCGGCTTCCACTTCCGCCCGTTCACCCGAGCCGCCTCCTTTTGGCTGTCCTCGTGCAGACGTTCCCGCGCAATGCGATTGGACTGGGTGATCGTCTGCGGATGGCCGGGGCCGGCGAAGGTCCAGATCCAGCCGGTGAGGCGGCCGTCGGGGCCCAGCACCTCCATGTCGGCTGTGTCGGCGGCGTCCAGGGCGTCAATGTCGAACATGTGGGCTCCGTTGGTCGGATCGGGTCAGGCGTGGCTGTGCGGGCGCGCGCTCTCACGCGCGCCGCGCGGGTTCAGGAGGAGACGAGTTCGGAGAGGACCTCGTAGATCGGGGTGTTGATCCCGACCGGGAAGGTGCGACGGGTGACCGTGTTGACGGTCCCTTGCTGGGTCGCCTTCGACATCACCATGCCGCCGAAGTAGTCGACAGAGTCGGTGTACCCGGCGGTCCGCGCGTCGGCGTGAACCGTCTTGAAGGCGTAGTTGAAGTCGGTGCCCTCTGCCGCCGCCATCGCGACCTGGCCGTCATCGAGCGGGTCGCGGCCGACTACGATGTTCTTGGTGCCAGCGTCCTTCGCGCCCTTGAGCTTGCGAACGCGCCGATTGCTCACGGCCGTGAACGTGATCGCCTCGGCGGAGTCGCCGTGGTCGCCCATGTCCTCGACCTCTTCGACCTGAACCCAGGAATTGGCTGGGATCGCCTCGAAGAACGCGACGGCCGCTACGTCCGTGAGCGCGTTCAGCTCGTCGGGATTGATCACGGGGCCAATGTAGAACTTGGCCCCGGCAGTCTTATGGATAGCCATGGGAGGCTCCTTCAGATGTGATGAAGCCGGCGCCCATCTCGGCGGGTGAGGGCTGCCCCAAGCGGGGATTCAGACGGCGGTCGCGTTCCAGCGCACAGTCACAGACACCCGGACCTCGCTGGCATCGACGAGCGGGGCCCCTTCGACCGGGTCGTTCGAAACCGTGACCTTCACGCCTGGACCGTGAAGCGCGAGCGGACGCGCAAAGAGCGCCTTCGCCTCCGCGGCACGCTGGTAGAGGGGGACGAGGCCGCGGTTCTTTCGCTGAACTGCCGTAACCTGCAGCAGGCCTTGCGCCAGCGCTCCTCGGCGGACGGCCTCCCAGGCGTTCCCGTTCGGGAAAAACCGCGCCTCGAAGTACCTGCCATCGGCCGGCGGGCTGAACGTATTCGGCGCCTCCGGAAGGGCAAGCGGAAGAGACAGCCCTTCACAGCGCTCGAATAGCAACCGGGCCACCTCGGCGATGTCGATCATCCCCCGGCCCTCCCCTTCGCCTCCTTGGCGACCTCTGCGACGACCTGCGGCCAGCGCTGGGCGGCAAGACGGACCATGGCGAACTTGTTCTCCACGTGCCGTGCGTAGCTGGCGGCGAATGCGAACGTGATGGTGTCGCCGATCTCGGCGTTAGAGATCACCAGACCGACCGCAGAGTCGTCGAACGTGACGCTCGGCGCGCCTGTCTCCTGCGTGGCCTTCACCGCCGCCTCAGGGCGATCGGCGAGCTGCGGCAGGGCGCCTTCGAGCGATGCGCTGAGACTGGCCCGCATGAACCCGGTTTCGACGCGCATGTGGCCGCCCTTGGCGACGGGCGTCAGGATTTCTTCGGTGATGCGCTGAGCGCTCTCCCGAAAGACAGCCGTCTGCCGCGCCTTGGTCTCCCTGACCCAGGCGTCGACGGTCGCGCTGAAACTCGCCATCGGTTCGGTCAGGTCAGGTTCGCCAGGAAGTCGATGCGGTAGTTCACGTCACAACGACATGCGACCGTCTCCGAGGCGGGCGCGCCCAGGCTCGTATCGCCTGGAAACATCATCAGCGCCCCCGACGGGCTGCGGAACGGCTCGTTGAGGCCGACAGTGTCGCCGTCGAGCAGGCGATGGGTGTGCCGCACTCGGAGATCGCCAACGTCGCGCCACACGCGCCGCACGGCGCTCGCCGAGATCTTTCCGCTCTCGACCGCCTGAAGGTAGGCCTGATGCTTGGCGGCCTGCAGCGAGCGAAGGGTCTCGCTTCGGGCGATCGTCTGCCCTCGCAGCTCCAGCAAGCGCGCCTCATAGCGGGCAACGGCCTTCCGGGCGATGTCGGCCGGCACCGGCTCCTCGTCGCGGATGGCGTTGGCGATCGACCGGTCGAAGCGCTTATCGCGTCGTGTCCGGGCCAGATAGTGCTCCAGTTGCGCAGGATCGCCCGAGGCGAGCTCCTGGCGCGCGGTGTCGACGTAGCCGGCCTGTTGCGCGGTGAGGCCGATAATGCCCCCTTCCCGCTTGCCGGTGGCGCGATTGACCGCGCCGACGATCATGCGAGCTGCGGCCTTCGGATTTGCGCCGCGGGCCATGTTCGCCTCCAGCACCTCGCGAACGGCGGTGCGCTGGTCGGTAATGATCCGCGTGACCAGGTCCGAGGATTCCTCGCGGAGCCAACGCTCGGCCGCCGGGTTTCGACCGTCGAACCGGATGACACCGACCGCGGCGGGGGCCCGCATGGTCTGAGCCGCGCCTTGCCCGCCGGCGAGATAGGTCTCGCGGATCGCCTCCAGGAGGTCGTTGAAGGCGGCGGGTTCGAGTTGCAGCGCCTCGATCGCGCCGGCGAGATCCCCGGCTTCAATGGCCGCTGTCAGGCGCTGGAAGTCCGCGCCGGACCTCAAGTCGTCGATCGCGTCCATGAAGGCCCTGGCGACCTTCGGGCCATAGCGATCCAGCAGCTCCTGGAAGAGCTGTTCTTGCGCCGTCAGTTTGGCCATGGGTCAGGGTTCGAGGATCTGCCTCACATGAACCGCAGCCGCGGACATGTGGTCGAGATAGGCGTCGAGCAGGTCATGTGCCTCAGCCCGCATCGCGACCACACGTTCCTGACTCTCGCTGCGGATCGTCGCCGCCTGGATGGCCTGGGCGCGCGAGATGATGTCCTGGAGCGCCGCCTGGGCGAGAACCATCTTCTGCCTGTGCTCCCCCGCCATCACTTCCTCACCTGCAGTTCCCAGAACACCACTGTGCCAGCAGGCGCCAACGGCTTCACCTGGATAATGCTGTGCGGGATTCCACCCACGACCAGCAGGTCATCCAGCCCGGGTGTGACCGCCAGATCTCGGACGGCGAGGTAGACCTTCTTGTCCGTGGCGAGGATCCGCGTGCCGTCGATCTCGCCCTTTGTGTAGTCGAGCACCGCAAAAGCGACGGGATGATTGTCGGGCTCGCCCTCGTCCGGGTCGTAGTCGGGACCGCTCGTCGTCCGGCGGCGAAGGACACCGTCCTGCCCGAACTCGTCGATGAGCTCGGCGGCGTCGGCGCGATCCTCGAGGTAGTCGTTGCGGATCATGGGCGACGGATCTCGAAACGGCCCTTGATGCGTTCGCGCGCGATCTCGTCGGGCTTCTCGGGGTCGGGATAGACGTAGCCGCGCTCGTCGAGGTTGGCCCGGATCAGCCATCCCTCCGCAGCATTCACCTCCTCAACGCGCTCGATCTCCGCCCCGGTGTCGAGGTCGAAGACGCGGAGGCCGTGCCAATCATCCGGCGGTCCGCCAGCCTTAGCGTAGGTAATGGGGTCGCTCATCGGCGCACCGCCGTCCCGACAAGCGTGTTTCGGCCGGCGCCGGCAAGCAGCGGCGCCAGGATGTCACCGATGATCGTCAGCACCGGTCGCGCCGCCGACGCAGTCATGGGGCCCGCGAAGAACTCCTTGCGCATGGGGCCGACCTGCTTGGACTTCACCTGCTGAGTGAGGTTGACCGTCGGGGCCAATCCATTCGGCGTGCGCAACTCGTAGAAGGCCGCCTCGCAGGTCGCCTGCTTCACCTCCACGGGAACCTCGTCGGAAGGCACGTTCCAGCCCTCGGCGTCCTGCGCACCCTCGCGCGGCCAGGCCAAGGATTGATCGCGTCCGTATGCGCGTTGCCCGGGCCAGGCGAAGGCGTTCGAGATGTACATCGTCGCGCGGCGAATGGCGGGCTCCTGGGCCGTTTCCGGGTCGAAGCCCGTCAGATCGTACCCCTTGGCCGCGCAGTAGGTCTGGAAGACCGAGAGCGAAACGAACGCATCGGCGTCCGGCTTTCCGCTCCCATCCTCGACGATCAGGGTCAACGACGTGCCCTCCGTGTTGAAGATCAGGAGCAGGGACATTCAGGCGGCGTTCGCATGCGCGACTTCGGCGGCGCGAAGGGTCGTCACGGGTCCACTGCTGTAAACGTCGATGCTGCAGGCGATTTCGACTGCTTCAGTCGCAGACTTGCCCGCAGCCATAGCGCCGAGGGCGATGTTCCGGCCTGATCCCCACGCGAAGAACTCGGCGTCAGTGCGCAGCCAGCCACGCCCCTCGTACTCACTGACCTTCCCATCAGGGAAGATCAGAATGCCGATTGCATCATTGTCGGTCCACGACGGAGCGTTGGCGTCCCAAGGCGCTTCCTCGGCGCTCTCCAGTGCCCGCTCGCACCATTTTGCGAAGGTCCACATGAGCTGCAAGTTGCCGACAAAGGCCCAGCGGTGACCTCCAGGAAGCTCGCCGCACTTGGTGGTAGACCCTACGCGGGAACCTTGATCGGTGACTTGGCTATCGGCCGCCAAGATACCGTCGCGATAGGCGATGGTGCTCATTGGCTCTGGCCGTCAGCCTTTCCCTCGCGCTTCTCGGCGTGCAGCTCGGCGAGCTCCTCGATGTCCAGGGCGGGCTCGACCTCGACGCCCATGGACTCCAGGTCCGCGTTCATCTCGCGACGGGTGAGGCCGTTGGAGGCGATCTCTTCGCTGCGACGGCGCGAGAGCTCGTTGCGGATGGCCTCGATGGCGCCGTCCTTGTTGATGATGGCGTCGTCGCTGACCTTCGCGGCCAGGGCGCGCAGCTTCTGCCAGGAGAGGCCTTCCCAGTCCTCGGGGATCTCGACCGCGGCGGGGTCCTCAGCGGCCTCCTGGCCAATGTCGGCCGACGTCGCGGTCTCGCGCTTGGCCTCGTCGGCGTCGATCTGCTCGACCTCGACGCCCATGGACTCGTAGGCGGCGCGGATCTCCGGCCAGTCGCCGACGAGATAGACCTTGGTGACGCCTTGCCGCGGCGTCGTGAAGAAACGCGGGTTCGCATAGGCCCGGCCGGCGATGAAGTCGGACTTCTGCTGCGAGTAGATGATCTCGAACGGCTTGGTCATTGCTGGGTCTCCTATGCGGCCCAGCGAAGACCCCTCTGGATCATGCTGACCGCCGATTGACTGATGCCGAACCGCTCTGCGATCCGGCGCTGCGACTCTGTCCCGACGAGAGACCTGATCTCGGCCACATCGGCGTCGGTGAGCTTCGCTCTCAGGTTCCGCTGTCCGTGTTGCGATGTGCCGTGCGCGGCTTTGTCGGCCTCATTCTCTGCATGAGTTGCCCAACGCAGGTGATGGGGGTTGCAGCAGGCCTCGTGGCTCTTGCCGCAGGAATGCGCCACTTCGTACGTCGGGCCCGGGCGTGGTCCGTGGACCGCCTCGCACACGACCTGATGCACCAAGCGTGATCGATGCCCCTTGTAGTTCACCCGACCACGTCCTTCCTGATCGCGGCCGAATGGCCAGATCAGGCATCGATCCTGCTCCCCGTAATCGAACGCTGAGAGCAGGAACCGCTGAGGTTCGCCGCGGGTCGCAAGGGGCTTCTTTAGGCCCTCAAGTCGGCCGAGGCGGCGAAGGCGTTGATAATGGGTGGAGCAGTATCCGCCGGTGATATGTTTGGTGTTGCCGCAGCCGGGGGCGGCGCATACGGCGTACTTAGCCATCTCGAACCTTCCTCGTTCGGGCGTGGTTAGAGCCCGTCGGGAGGTGAGATGCTCGGCGGGCTCGCCAATTTTACTAGTAAGCCCGCCGAATACCTACGCTTGGTTACGAGACAGACGCGTCACCGATCGCAATGACCCCGGCCGAGTGCTTGATCGAGGTCGCCGTCTTGTCCCAGTTGGAGCCGGTCGCCAGTTCGGCGTCGGTCGGGGACTTGCCGCCGTTGGCGGTGTCCCAGGTGTAGCCCTTCAGCGCGAGGCCGAAGGTGTAGTCGACCTGCAGCGTGGTCTCGATGCGCTGCTTGCCGTTCGTGGTCGAGACGTTCGAGATCACGTCGCTGCTGTCGTAGACAGTCGCGGCGCCTTCCACGAGCGACAGGACCTTTTCGAGGTCCGGGCCGGGGGAAGCGGCCTCGAACAGCGCCGGGGCGTCGGTGACCACCACGGACTTGCCGAGGATGTCCACGACGGTGACGTTGCGGGCCTCGAACAGCCGCTCGGCGTTGGTCAGGTTCTGGCCGATCAGCTTGTGGAAGACGCTGCCGGTCATCACCTCGGCCACGATGCTCGCCGACATGTCGCCGAACTTGGCGTGCGAGGAGTTGATGGCGCGGTAGCTGATCCCGAGGTTCGGGCTGCCTGCCGTGCCGTCGTAGGTCGCGTCCGGCTGGTTCTCGATCGCGGCCACGAGGGCGGCGATGGCGGTGTTCAGCTGGTCGGCGAGCAGTGCCTCGGCGAAGTTGCGGGAGGCGACCTCGATGCCCTCCGCGGTCGGCTTCTGCAGCCAGGTCATCTGGCTCGGCTCGAAGCGGATCGGGCCGAACCCGCCGGCGACCTTGACGCCGCTCGCCTTCAACTGGGTCAGGTCGGTCGCGTTCACCGCCGAGTTGGAGGCGTAGCGATCGACCCGGCGCTGGGCCGAGTGGATGGAGGCGTAGAACGACTCCTGGAGGAAGTCGCCGTCGAAGCCTTCCGTGGTGAGACGGATGGCGTTGGCGGACGCCTCGTTGAACTGATCGACCATCTGAGCCAGCGTCTCGATGGTCGCCGGCATGATGTATTCGTTGAAGACCTGCATATGGGACAGGGCCATGGTCCTACCTCGTGCTGTGGTTGGGGGTGTTCTCGGGTGCTGTTGCGAGGCGTCCCGCCCCGCGTGGTCGGCTGGCCCTCATCCCGAGAAACCAGACGCGCTAGTTCCGGCTAGGCGGCCGGAAGCTTGAACTTCGCTGCGATGGCGGCGCGGCGTTCCTCGCGGGAGCCGCCCCAGTCGCCCTTCGCCTTTCCGCCGGCGCCAGGGCCGGGATTGTCGGGTTGCTTGCCGCCGCCGGTATGCCCCTCTGCGTCGAAGGCGCGGCCGAAGGTGTCGGAGCCCCGCATCTCGGTGATCAGCTCGGCGATCGTCATCGGCTCGGCCTTGCTGTTGACGCGGACGTTTCCGTCCTTGTCGACGACCTCGACCGAGAACTTGCCGTCGGTCTCCTTGACGCGCGTGTGGCGCTGGACATGCGGAAGCAGGAGCTCGACCGCGCCCTTGGCCTCGGCGATGGCGCCGGTGGCGACGGAGTCGATGAGAAGGCTGCTGACCGTGCTGGTGAGCTTGTTGATCCGCTCTTCGCGGGCGCTGAGCTCGGTCTTGTGGGTGTCGAGCAGCTGGGTCTTCAGGCTCTCGAACTTCGAGTTGGCGAGTTGGTCGGCCTGGCTCTTCGGGTCCAGCTTCTTCAGTTCGCCCAGTTCTTCGAGCGCCTGCAGGACCTTGCCCGGGTCCATCGGCTTGCCCTCGTGGTCGACGAACTTGGCGAGCTGCGTGGAGGCCGTCTGAGCGTTGGTGCGCTCGCGAGAGAGTGCCGTCTTCAGGCCCGATACGTCCTCCAAGTTCCAGCCCGCCACGGCTTCGACGCCGAGGACGAACTTGCCCTCCGCGCCCTCGTCCTTGGTCCCGGCCCGATAGTGCTCGCGCAGAGCCTCCGGCGCGTCTTCCAGCTTCTCGATGATGGCCTTGATCGCCATGGGTCTTTCCTTCCATCCCGGATAGGTGCGCATCCCGCGCAGGTGGCGGCCGGGAGGTCCCCTCCTCGGCCATGTCGGCAGCCTAAGCGGCCAGCCAATCGCTCGTGGGTTTCCCCAGCAGCTCTGCGGTCCAGCCCGACATCGAGCGGGCCCGATCGGCGATCTGCGGAAGCGCCTGCTTCCAGCCTCGCCGGTGCGATGTCGCGCCGCCCCAGCGACGCTCGTCGAAGAAGTGGTTCTGCTCTGCGGTCATCGGGACGCCGCAAAGGACGGCGCGATCAATGCCGAGGTCGACCAGTGCGAACTTGAGCGCGAAGAGGCCCGAGGACCCGGTGTCCTTCTGGCCGGGAAAGCGATGCTCGACGTAGCCGGTGACGCACGACGGCATCGGAACGACGCCGCGTTTTGCTTCTGCGTGGCCGATGATCAGGTCCGGCAGAGGGCGACCGGCAAGCCGGCGTCGCTCCATCCAGAACCCCCACTTCTCGGCATGCAGGCTGACCGCGGCATCGAGCCGGCCCGGCCAGGCCGCGGCGGCGTCGTTACAGGCGACGACAGCGTCGAACTCGCCCAGTTCGAGCGCGAGGCGGACATCGGACCAGACGCAGGCGCCGCCGCCCACGACGAGCGCGATGCTCAACGCCAGTGCTCCAGGATCGGATGGCCAGCGGGCAGCTCATGAGGCTTTTCGCGGCCGTGGAAGTAGCAGATGCGGGTGTCGCACAGGCCCTGGTCGCGCACTGCGCCCTTGAAGCTCTGGACCTGCCCGGGAAAGACGTCGTCGATGAAGACGTGCGGAAAGCGCCGCACCTGATCCATGTCGTTCGGCGCCATCGGCCCAGACGCGACACCCTCCATGCCTGCCGGGACCAGGGCGACGCCGTTGCAGGCGCGCTCGGGTTGATAGGGATCGCGCGGCAGAGCGAACGGCATGTCCGACAGGCAGTAGTCGGCGAGATGGTCGATGTTGCCCGTCACGACGGTGTCCAGGCCGACCAGGATCATCGGCACGTTAAGCCGATATGGCTCGATGCAGGTCCCGTAGTCGGGAACAGTCGCTCTGATCCGCTCCTGCTCCACTTGCTCGGCAAAGCTGTAGTTGCGGTCGGTGAAGCAAACGAACCGATATGGAACGGTCAGGTTCCGTCGGAAGCCTCGCGCCAGACGATCCACCCATTCTGGGGTGTACATCGTCGAGAACGAGCGGCTGTTGCTATTTGCCCCCCAGAGGAGCGTGCAGACGGTCAGCACTTTCGTCCACCTCCGTCAGCCACGCCCATGTTTCACGCTTCCAGATTGCGTAGATGGCGCCGGTCGTCACGTCATACCGACGCGCGACCTCCGACGCTCCCACAGCGCCTTGCATCCGCCTGATGGCTAAGACGTCCGCCTCTACCAGCCGCGACCGTCGGTGAGCGTGGCCACGAACGAAGTCATATCCGCCATGTGAGACGCGGTCGGCGGCGTTCTCTGTCGGGGTCGCCCAGCGCAAGTGCCCGCCGGAGACGCATCCGGCTTTGCCGTTCCCGCACGAATGCGCAGCTTGGTGCTTTGATGTCGGCGCGGCCCCGTGAAGCCGCTCGCACACCCACTGGTGTGCCTTCCGCTTCCGGCCGCCGACACCTACCACTCCGTAACCTTTCGGGTCGCGCCCAAAGGGATAAATCAGGCATTCATCACCCGCTGCCGTTAGCGCGTTGGCCTCCAGCCACGCGAGCGGTTCACCTTTGGCGACGCGCGGGGCCTTCGGCTGGGGATGGCCTGTCCGGCGCCAGCGCTGATAGTGCCCGCTGCACCAGCCGCCTTTTGCAGCAGGCTTGCTGCAGCCTTCGATCTTGCATACCGCTTTGATAGCCATTCCGATGTGCTCCAACACTCGGGTGGTCAGGGCCGGGGATGGCGCTCCAACGCCGCTCCGGTCCGCATTTGTAGCATAGTTCGGCTAAGCCGCGCGCATCCGCCGTTTCGTCCAGGCAGTGTTGATTTCGACAATCGAGCCATCGCGCCGGAACAGGTGTCCGGCCGGGACATCGCGATCGCAGGCGGCCAATGCCGCGACCATCGCGCCCTCGCCTATGGATACGCCCGGCAGGATGACCGCACCGGCGCCGATGCTGGCTCCGTCCCCTACCCGCACGGCCACGCAGCGCCCGTCGCGCAGCATCTCCGCATCCCAGCCGGTCTTGTCGGCGCGCGGCCAGACGTCATTGCAGAGCGTCACGTTCGGCCCGACGAAGACGTCGTCTCCGAGCACGAAGCCCGGCCCCATCATGACCCCGCCGCTGATCACGCAGCGGTCGCCGAAGCGCGGACCGTGGAGCATCGCGGAGGGGCTGACCGAGCAGTCCTCGCCGAGAACCGTGCCGCCGGTGACGGAGGCGAACTGCCATATCTTCGTGCGGGCGCCGACGAGCGAGTCCGCGACATGGGCCAGCGGGTGGATGAAGGCGGTCTCGGAGATCACGCGGCCAGTTCCGGATCGTTCGCCGGCGGGGTGAGCGCGCCCTCGATCTCCTCGTCGTCGTCCGGATCGGGCATCTCCTCGATGAGACGCTGCTCCTCGGCCTTGGCGTCGAAGTCGCCGGAAAGGATGCTGCGGCGCTTGAGCTCAGCCCAGTAGGTCTCGCGGGAGAGGTCGCCGTTCTTGCGGGCCTCTGTGAGCGTCGTCGGGCCCTTGTCGTCGCCCATTTCGAGGCTGAAGTCGGTGAAGACGGTGACGGTCGGCTCGTAGCGCTCGTTCAGCCACATCGAGGTCAGCACGAAGGCTTGCTCGAGCGCGTCCTTCAGGTTCAGCGCCCAAGCCTGCACGGCCGAGTTGCCCTTCTGCGCCGCGAACGCTGTGGTGACGACGGTCAGATTGCCGGTCTGCGCCGTCAGCGGCTGGCGGCCGAGTTCGCGCAGCTGCTGCTCAGTGTTCTTCACATCCTCGGCGAGGAACTTCAGTGAGGCCGCGGTCGGCTCGATGAAGGTCCATTCCCCGTGAGACGAGGCCTCCGAATTGAACGGCGGGGCGTAGAGCACCGATTTAGGGCCGACAGGTACGGGCTTGGGCTGCTGGTCTGCATCGACGTCAGGCTGCACACCATTGGCGGCCAACATCGGGAAGGCCGTCAGCTCCTTGATCGACTTGAGCGCGGTCTCCTGCTGGTAGTGCTCGATCTGCAGGTTGGCCGCATCTCGCATCGGCGGAATGAACTGCCACGACGCCCCTTTGCGCCGGCCGGTGATGAAGGGCACGAGGGCGATGACGCCGATGCTGATGGGTCCGCCGTCGACGATCTGCCAGGCCGCCTTTCCCCGCCGGCCCGTCGTCTTCTGCCAGAGCTCGAAGGTCGCCGGGGCGTAGGCGACGACATTGCCGGACTCGTCGACGATGGGCTCGCGGTTGAGAACGCGGACGCGCTCGACCGTGACCTCGCCGAAGCCGTCGCGGCGGGTCTCGGTCTCGCGGATACGGGCGTGAGTGAAGATCTCCTTGCCATCGACGACGGCGGAATAGACCGCAAGCATCCGCGTGGCCGGGATGTGGACCCAGTATGGACGAAGGCCCTGCTTGCGCTCGTCCTCCAGCGTAAGGGGCCGTCCGTCGGCGCGTGGCTTGGCCCGCGAGAATTCGACGAGGATCCAGTCGATCGCATCGTTGATCCCGCCGAAGAAGATCTCGCCGGCGAACTTGTGGAGGTTGTTGCCCCGGCCGTCGATGTCCTCGGCGAGGTCTTTCAGCCTCTGGGGCGCCTTGTCGTCGAGCGTGACCTCCTCGGCGAACGGCTTGGCGGCGAGGTTCGCGACGATGTCGGCGTAGATGTTGGTGAACTTGGCGTTCGCTCGCCGGTACTCGTAGTCGGGGTTCGCCTCGTTCGGGAACTGCGGGAGGTAGAGCTGCCCCGCGGCGCGCATCGCGTCGGCGCCTTCGAGGATCGTGGCGACCATGGCCCAGTACGGCGCCATGGCGTCATAGTCGGAGCTCGTGGTGTCGGGGCTGTTCGTCGCCATGAACTACCCCCTTGCTGATCCGTAGGTGCCGAAGAGCGCTCTAGGCGCCGCTGGTTTGACGAGGCGGCCGAACGCGCCCGACGAGGCGTCGACCTGGTCCTTCCAGGTGCCGCCGGGGAAGAGGCAGAGTTCGTCGAGGTAGTCCGAGTTCCACTCGCCCTCGACGAGGTACACGTTCCCGCCTTCGCACTGGGCCGCGAAGGGCTCGGCGCGGGTGAACTTGTCGCCGGTCTCTGGCTCTGCGCGGACGTTCCAGCCGGCGAGTTGTGCGATGAAGTCGGACTTCTGGACCTTGCCGGCCTGGCCCGGGTCCTGCGGCAGGCTGATACCGACCTCGTAACCGTCAATCTCGGCCGTCGACTTGATGAGGCTGCGCACCTGCGCGCCCTCGGCCTGGGTCTTGATCACGTGGGCGACGATGAACTTTCCGTCGGGCGTGCGGCCCATCTTCACGCCGGCCGTCCGAGCAGAGCTCTTCTTGGTCGAGGCCGCGAGGTCCCAGTGACGCCACCAGACTGTTCCAGCCGGCGCGGCCTTGATGATCTTGCCCTCGAACCAGTGCCGCTTGAACAGGCCGCCTTCGCGAGGGACAGGGCGCTGCTGGTACTGGCCGGCCCAGGAGTAGTCCGACACCGACTTGAGGCGGTCCACAGCCTCACGAGGCATCCGGACCGGGTCCATGAGCTCGCCGTCATAGGTCCGTGGATCCTGCCAGCCGATCGGCGTCACGCATCGCCGCGCCAGCTCGAACTCCATCGGGATCAGCAGGTGCACGAACCCCAGCTGCCGCGAGAGCAGGACGCCTGAGAGGTCCGCCTCGTGCAGTCGCTGCATGACGACGACGATGGCCGAAGCGGTCTGATCGTTGACCCGGTTCAGGCCGCCTTCCAAGAAGCGTCGCGTCGCCTTGGTGCGGTCGGCCTCGCTCTCGGCGCCGTCGAGGCTGTGCGGGTCGTCGATGACGAAGCGGTCGCCGCGCTTACCCGTGATCGATGCGAACGGAACGCCCTCACGGGTGCCGGTCGCCGAACTGGCGAAAGAGGTCTCCCCTGCCCTGGTCAGCACGACTTCGGGCCAGAGCGCCCTGAACCATTCGGACCGGATCAGGTCCCGCGTCTTGCGCGTGTCGCGCTTGACGTTCTCCTCTTCGAAGGAGGTCGTCAGGTAGCGCAGCGACGCCTTTCCGAGCGGGCCCCACTCCCACGCCTGCCAGAGCACCGACACGATCATCGACTTCGACGACCCGGGCGGGACGTTGATGATCAGCCGCGGCTCCATCTGGCCGAAGCTGATCGCCTCGAGGTGGGCGCACATGGCGTCCAGGTGCCAGGACCACTTCAGCGGATTGGTCGGCTCCAGGACGTGCCAGGCTTCTTTGACGAAGCCGGCCAGTGTCGAGCAGCGGGCGCGGATCGCATCGGCGTCTCGCGCAACCCGCTCGCGCTCGGCCTCAGCCCTCCTGCGCTCCCTCTCCCTCAGGATCGCCGCCATCATCTCCTTCGGCGGCGGCAAGGGGACCGAAGATCCCTTCGAGCTGCTCCAATTGTTCATTGGTCAGGCTCGTGAGGTCGACATGCTGGATCGGCCCTCCGTTGCGGCCGGTGTGCTGAACGGCGGCGAGCTTCGGGTGAACGTAGGGGGCAGCGGCCTTGGCCATGTCGTCACGGCGCGCCGGATCGGCTTTTTCGTTCCGCATGACCTTCAGCATGTATTCGAGAGGGGTTAGGCCGGACTTCGCGATCTCGCGCTCGCGGCGGGCTGTCGCCTTGTTCGGCGTGCCTTTCTGCCGGCCGCCGGTTTTGCGCCCGACCGCCATCTATCCACCGTCTACTTTGGAAGTGTTGGCCGCGCCCCAAGCGCACCAACTCAATCTGCGCTTTAGGATTGCGAAAACATGTCGGTTCGCAAGCCGATTTTGAGCGTCGAGATCGAGAATGCCGCAATATGCGGTATATTCCCGTCATTCTGCCGCAAAATAACGTAATCTCTTCTCATGACTGGTTCGCAGTTGAAGGCATGGCGCCTGAGGATGCGGCTCAAGGTCCGCGATGCGGCTGAGCGGCTCGGTGTTTCGGTCGATACCTATGGGCGGCTGGAGAGGCGGACGCGGGTTCCGCGGTACATCCAGCTTGCGTGCGCGGCGGTGGCGTATGGGCTGCCGCCGATGGAGTGAGGAGCAACCGGCTTCAATTGCCGTGAGCCTTGCCGGACGTCTATAAATGCGGCGTCACGCGCGGGGGTGCGATGTTAAGCAAAATGGATGGCCAATGGATCGGCCGGGCCGACGGCGACGTTCCTGGCACGGCCGTCGTTGAGATCGACGACTTTGGCCCGACCCTCGATTTGATTGCCTACCTGTTCCCCGACGATATCAGTCTTCCTGGAACAGCCGTGCGCCTAAAGCCAAGGGACCGAGGGCCGGTGTTTGAACTGCTGCACGCCCCCCTCATTCCAGTAGACCCCGCGGCAGGGTTCTGGCTCACGAGGCCCATACTTGCTGAGCAGTACCCAGGCGTAACGCTGTCCGAGTATGGCGACGTCCGACTTGAAGTTCACGGCGATGGTCGGTTGAGCTTCAGCTTCAAAACTGAAATCACAAGCGGGGGCGGGACGCTTCTCAAAAGCAGGGCCGATCAACCTTCGGAATTGGTACCGAGCGCCAGCATTAAGTCGTGGGATAAGTTCAAGGAAACTGTCTGGTCCGTCGAGCCCAACCGCTTCTTTTATCGCGGGCAATCTGACCGCCGGCGACTTCGGACCTCATTCCACAGGACCTGCCGCAAGAACCTCGCGATTTATCGAGACGTTGATGTCGACGAGCTTCGCCGCGCTCTGAGCTCTCGCCTGAAGCACGTGTTCGATCGTCGAGAGCCAAGTCAAACTGGAGCCTTTTACAACCTGCTCCAGCACCACGGATATCCTACCCCATTACTCGACTGGACGCTTTCGCCGTTTGTCGCTGCTTATTTTGCGTTCAACCCCAAAGTTGACCGGCGAGAGGAGCGAGATTGTGTCCGCATCTTCACATTCGACGCGAAGGCGTGGCGTGAAGATTATTTGCAAAGCTCCGCGACCGCCTACGCTCGCCCGCATTTCTCGATCATCGAACTTTTGGCGATCGAAAACCCTCGAATGGTGCCGCAGCAAGCAACGGCGACAATCACAAACATAGATGACATCGAAACCTATCTGATTGCGCGCGGTGTCGAGAGGGGGAAGCAGTACATAACCCCGATCGACCTCCCCATTTCTGATCGTCAGCAAGCGCTCTCCGACCTAAACCTGATGGGCATCAATGCTGGCGCCCTGTTCCCAGGCCTCGATGGTGCCTGCGAGGCGCTTCGCTACAAGAACTTCGGTGCCTGATTTGCTTAGGCCGCCTCGTCCATCCGTCCGGCGCGCTTCGCCCTCTCCGCCGCCAGCGAATGCCCAGCCGCATCCAACCCTGAGACGAGCAGACGTTCGACCGTGCGGACGTCGGCGCGCATGGCCGCGGCCGCCTGGCCGACCCGGAGACCCCGGCCACATACCTGGTCCAACGCGTCCTTTTGGCGCTCGGTCAGCGCGGCGCGGAAGTCTCGGAAGTCCTGTCCAGCCTCGATCACGCGGGGCTGCGGCCCCTTCGGTCCGAACCCTCCCCCGCCCTCGCCGTTCGTCGAGGTCATGCCCATGACGATCTCGTAGGCCTCGCCGTAGTGGCAGCCGGTCTGATACCTGCGCTCAGCCTCGGTTCCGGCGCCGAGATATCCTTTCGCGTAGGCGTGCTGGATCCCGGTGAGCTTCTTCGCCCGCAGCCCGCGGCTATAGACCAGCGCCGGCAGACCACGCATCGGCCCGCCGCGATTGATGATCCGCTCCCCATGCTCCCCACGAGCGAAGTCGGCGGTCTCGGCGACCTTTGCCTGCACGAACTCGCCGCGCTGCAGGGCCCGCAGGAGCGGTTCGCGCGCCTCCCCCATCGCCTCGTACGCCTCGCGCTCGATCGTCTGCAGCTTCGCCACCTCCTCCGCCAGCGACCGCACCTGGTTCTCGGCCCGCTTGATCGCCTTGCGGTTCTTCTTCGGATCGCCGGCGCGCAGTTCCTCGAGTTCCTTCTGGGCGGTCAGGAGCTTGCCCTCGGCCTTCGCGATGGCCTGGACGAAGGAAGGGTCGCGCAGGGGGGCGTCGAGGCTGGCGGCGCGCCTGTTCTCATCCAGGAGCTGACGGCGCTTCTCGGCCGAAATCCTGGCGCGAAGGGTGCGCCTGGCTTCATCCGCCTCGGCCGGCGAGAACATCCCTGCGCGTTCCTTCGCGTCGATCCTGTGCAGGTCGGTCGTGCCCATGTGAGCCTCGGCGCGGGCGATGAAGTCCGAGGGATCGCCGCCGCGCGCCTGCAGCTCCAGCAGTTCGGCCCAGAGGTCATCTGGAAGATCGGGGCGGGCCTTGGGGCTGACCAATGCCTGTCCGCAGACCATGGTCACGCCTGGGCCTGCGTTGTGCTCGCGCTCCCACTCGGCGCTGAGGCGCTTCTGCTCCGCGGCGCGGGCCTTCGCCTCGTCACTGAGGCGCTTGCGGCGTTGTTCGGGGGTTTCGGGTTTGGTGGCGGTCACAGCGTATCGACCTCCAGGCGAACGGGCTGGGGAGCGGTACCAACGACGGTGAGCTTGATGGGGAGGCCCGCGGCGATGTCTGCCCGCTCCTCCTTGGTGAGAATCCAGTAGGTCGAGACAACCGGAACGCCGTCCTCGACGTCGCGGCGCGCCGGCAGGTCGGAGCAGCCCTCCGCCACGAACGTCACATTGCAGGCCGATGTGCGGATCGCGATCATCGCCCATTCCCTCCCTCATTGATGCCTTCCCTGCGCATGAGTTCGCCGATCGAGACGCCGCCGATGCGGCAGGTGGCGACGACACGGTCGTAGCTGCGGCGGCCGGCTGTGCAGACGGCGCGCTTACCCTTGGCGATGCGCTCGAGCGCGGCCTTTGCCTCTCGTCCGCCAGGAGCGTGCAGCTCGGGCGCGTAGAAATCGGCGATGCGAACTTCGACCCAGGTCTGAGGGCCGCGGCCAGTGAGGACGCAAAGGCTGTCCCCGTCGCCGACGTAGGTTACCGGGCCGCTGAACGTCTTGCCTGACCGCAGGTGCGCCGGCATCGGCCCCTTGTCGGGGATCGCCTTGCAGGGGTCCGCCAGGGCCGGGGTAGCGAGGCAGATTAACGCCGCAGCAAGTACGGCGGCGGCAAGGCACTCGGGGAACACGGGGGCACGGGGCATTTGGATCTCTGCTGTTTTGGAACGCAGGCGCTCGACTGGATCGAGGCGCGTAACGGTCTGGCTGCCTGGCTTCAGGCGCTCGGCGCCATCGTGGGCATCGGCATTGCGATCTGGGCCGGCGGCGCACCTGCACGCCATGAGCTGCGGATGGCTCGGGCGAAGCGCGAAGACTTCCTGACCGCCATCAGCGACGCTGCGAGGTTCACCATGGAATCGCACCGATCGGTCGGGGACGCGATCGCTCAGGAGCGATGGTTCGAAGCGATGGCCAGTTTGGGCGTCCTCAAGCAGGTCAACACGGGCGCCATCCTGAAGAAGGCGCTGCGAGAGCCGCTGTCGACGTGGCCGTCGGCGACGCTCTTCGTCTGCGTTCAGAACTACGTCTTCTGCATGGCGTCGCTCGCCGCGATGGACAAAGCGCCTCCCACTGACGAGAGCGGCTGGAATACGCACCTGCTGCTGATCCGGAGCCGATACGAGGCCGTAGCGATGTCCAAGGAGCGCCTGGACGACGAGATCGCGCGATTGCGGGCGGTTGGCTGACGTCATGCCGCCCTCCCGATATGAATTGCTTCCTTCTCGAAGAGACGCCGAAACAGCCCCACGTCGGCCTCCTCCAGGGCGGCTTTGCGCCATAGGTTGAACAGGCGCTCCTCGCCCTCGTCGCAGTTGAAGAAACGGCGCTGATGCAGCCAGACGAGGAGCTTCACCGCCTGCTCAAGATCCAGCCAGTACCTGTTCCAGCACCAGTTCCCGACCCACTCGGCGGATGCGGTGATGGGGAACACGCGCCGAGCGATGCGCAAGCGGCCGTCTGGCAGCTCCACGAGCCGGATCGGGTCACGCCGGATGGTGAGCTCAAGGAAGGCGCTGCCGATGCTGATCTGCTCGACGCGGCCGGCGAACAAGCCGTTATCCGGGTCATTGCAAGCCATGTCGATTGGCAGCGAGGTCATGCCGCCCTCCCCGCTTCAAGCGCCAGGGCTTTGCCGGAGATGTTGAGGGTCCCGATCAAGCCCGGCGCTCCTGCTCGATGAAGCGCCGCTCGTCCCTGGAATAGTGGACGCAGACCTCTCCAGGCCGGCCGATGACGTCGTGATATCGGGACTTCTGGACCTTGATGATCGTGTCGTCCTCGGTCTCCCGATGCACGATCAGTCCGAGGTCACACTTGTTGTACCAGTTGGCCGAGTCCGAGATGTCGTAGAGGGTCGGCATCTTGTATTTGCCGTCTCCGTCCTTCAGCGACTTGGTGGGGTGCGCCACCAGGATCAGGTGAACCTCGAACTTCCTAGCAAAGCGCTTGAGAGCCTTGATCGCCCGGCCGACATACTCGGTCATGGTCTCGTCGCGGGCGCGCGTGTGGTCCATTTCGTTCCAGGGGTCGATCACGATCACCTGGACGCCGAAGCGAACGACTGCGGCCTCCATGCGATCAAGCATCCAGTCGAGGGTGACGTCGTCATCCTCGCTGGGGACGATGAAGACGTGGTGGCGGTCAATCCAAGCGTCCGCTTCTGCTAGCTCGGCGGCGCTGAGCTGATGGGCCGGCGTGCCCTGCCGACGCGGAGCGTCACCGCGCGGATCCACGTCGAGCAGGATGTTGTAAGGGCGGCCGTACCATGAGCGCAGAGCGCGGCGGTGATCCCGCTGAGGCGCCTGCTCGAAGGAGGCCCAGGCGATGCGCAGGCCATGGTTCAGGGCCAGCCGGCAGCAGACATCATTGGCGAAGGTCGACTTGCCCAGGCCAGGCACGCCGGTGATGACCACGAAGTCGCCAGGACGAGCCTTGTAGTGGTCCGACAGCAAGTTGAAGCCGATGTCCCAGATCGGAGGCGTAGAGACCGGCGGCAGCTCGCTCATGAGGTAGACGCCGTCGACCTGGAGCCACTGGGCCCGGTTTATCGTCTCAACAACGCCTTTGGACCCGTAGAACTGCAGCACCTCGTTGAGGTCTTTGCAGCGCTCCCGGCCGAGGCGGTCCTGCATAGGCTTCGGCAGTCGGGGGTAGGTCAGGTACTTGCAGCGCGCCCGCATCAACTGGACGGACAGATCCTGCAGCAGGGCCGCGCCGTTGTCGTCGCCATCTGCGGCGATGATGATGGTCTCGACGCGCTCAGGCGTCAGCAGCGGGCGGATAGAGCGGAGCCAGGAGTACTTGGCGCTGGCCTCGAGGTCCTCGGCGCTGCGCTCGCCGGGCGGCGGCGCCCCATCGGGAACGCTGATCGTGCGGCCGAAGCCAGCCTGAATCGCCGCGATTGCGTCGAACTCGCCTTCGGTGATGATCAGCGGCTGGCCAATCAGGCTGTCGTCGCGCAGGCAGTCCTCGTTGAAGGCAATGCGCTCGCCGCCTTTGTCGGCGGTCCACTTGCCCTCATCCCGGTCAAAAAACCGATACTTGCGCCGGACAACCTGGCCATCGCGCTTGAACGGGATGACCAGCGCCTCACCACCATCGCGACGAACGCTGTCCAGTCCCAGCCGGGCGGCCAGTTCCACGTCGATCCCGCGGGCCTCGATCGTTTCCAGCATGGCGTCGGTCATGGTCATCGAAGGCGGCTCCCTTGAAGTCGCAGTGAAAGCAGCACCAGCGGACGGCATCCGCGGTGATCGTGATGTGGAGGCAGGGGTCTTTCTTCTTCTTCCGGTTGGGCGAGCACTGTGGGCACGGCGTGCGGTAGTCGGTCCCGTGGGAACGAACCTCGATGCCGGCTTCGCGAGCCTTCTCGAACATGGTCGCCATCAAACGAACCCCTGCCGAGTGGGTACGCGGGACTCCGCCCGGCGCTTGGAGATGCCCGCGGCCGCCTTGACGAGGTAGCTGCGGGGTTCCCGGGTCTGTATGGACAGGGCGCCACCAACCGCAGGCAAAAGCTCCTTCGCGGTCAGGCCGTGTTCCTTGAGCAGGCCCGCGAAGAAGGATCTCGCCTGCCGATCAGGCATGTTGCCCTGCTGTGTGAGAACCTGGAGGGCCAGGTCCCAGGTCGCACGGTCCGGATCAGTCGACAAAACCGCGCCATCGGCGTCCGAAGATTTATCTTCGGAACCTTCAGAAGATGGAGAAGAAGAAGAAGGGGGGGGTTCTAAGGGGGGTTTTGAAACCCCCGTTTGCTCCCCCTCGTAACCGCCCTTGACCTTCTTCGGACGCCCCCCTTTCGAGCCGTGCGAAGCGCCCTTGACGCCATGCTCCGCGCCCTGCTGGCCACCAGCGGCACGGGCCTCCCGGACAGCCTCGTCTCGCACCATGCGGCGGCTGTAGATCACGCCCTCCTCGGTGACCGAGAAGACCTCGCGGGAGCGGAGCTCTTCAAGCCAACGCTTTACCGATGAGACGCTCTCGCCCACCAGCTTGGCGAGCGCTTCAGGTGTCATTGGCTTACCCATGTCGGTCAGGTGGCCGTAGGGCTCGCAGTCGTGCGCCAGGCACATGATGTCGATCCAGAGGCTGCGGGCCCCTGGCGAGCACAGGCGCAGAGAGGACTCGTTACGCCAGTCAGCGGGATAGAATTGGAATGCGGGGCGCTTGCTCATAGCGAGGCCTCGTTGATGGGGCGCAGGTCGAGGGAGGTGACGTTGTTCATGCCGCTTCCCCCATCATCCGAACAAGGAGAGCTGCGCCGGCGCCACGGGCTCCGCTGGCTCACGCCGCTGCGCGTTCATCTTCGCCAACTCGCGGGCGACAAGCTTCTCGTCCGGGACGAAGCCGATGCTTGCGAAATACTCGTCGATGTTCACGCCCGCGCAGTCGAAGCAGGCGCTTTCCCGCCAGTCTCGGTGACCGGCGGCCTTGGCACGCAGCTGCGCGGCCTCACACTTCGGGCAAGCCATCACGCCGCCTCCCGATCGAACTTGCCGACCTCAAGGCCCCAGGCGTCCCAGCCCGGCGCGCTCTCACGGCTGAACATCTCGAGGTAGGGACCGTCGGCGTACGCCTCGATGCGCTGCCGAGCCTGGTCAGGCTTACGGCTGTGCTGGCGTCGCGCGGCGACGATCAACTCGCGGACGGACTTGGATTTGCGAACCGGCTTTCCCCGGCGGCCAAGAAGGCAAATCTCGGTGTTCTTACGCGTCGTGTAGCCCATACCGACGTGCCAGTCGGTGTCAGTCACGAACATCGATGATGCAGCCGACGGATTCAGCTTGGCCCAGAGGAAGCCGATGCTGGAGTACTCAAACCCCCACGCGGCCATGACACGGAAGGCCTGCTGGAGGTGCGGGCCGGTCGTCCAAAGGAACAGGTGCGCATCCCTCGCCGCGATCTTCGCAACGGGAAGAGCGCAGATGTCGGCAAGCGGCATCGTCACGTACTTGGCTGACGGTGAGCGCCCGGTCTGGCCTTTTGCGGACCGCGATGCGTGATGCCAGGGCGGATCGGCGAGGATGACGCCGTATCGACCTGCCTGGGGCGTCTCGAGCAGGCTCACGAGATGAACCCTCCCGTATCCCGCCCAGCGCACCGCTCGCGCTCGGCAAGCGCCTGGATCTCGGCCTGGATGGCGGCGATGGTCGCTGAGAAGCCGCCGAGCTCGCAGAGGCACTGCATGACGCCGCGAAGGCGGGCCCGCTCCATGAGGATGTTGGTCGACAGCAGCTGGCCGCGCTCGACGGCGGCGATGTGGTCGGCGTTGAGGGAGGCGGTGCTCATGCCGCCTCCTTGGGCGCAAATAGCGCGTTGGCTTCCGCCCTGCCCTTCGCCTCGGGTCTATAGGCTGGGCTGAGGTCGGTCGCCGCGCCGGCGAGGATGCCCTGAGCACGGCCGATGTCGCCGTTCGTCTCGACGATGCGAGAAAGCCGGCGGATGAGGATGCGGCAGACCTCGATGATCAGTTCGCGGTGCTGGCCCTCCAAAGCGGCCTTCAGCGCCCTCTCGAAGCGGGAAGCCCAGCCGAGCGCGGCCTCCTTCCGGCGCTGCTCGGCAAGCTCGGCGTGGCCCCGCAGACGGCGCTTGGTGACGACGGGCTTTTTCATGCCGCGAACCTGCGAAGACTGCGGACCAGCTCTGCACCCTTCGGCTTGCCGGCGTCGGCCTTGGAGACGCCGAGGGCCTGATGCTCCGCGCAGTAGTTCGGATGGCCCGGCTTCTTCGGCCGGCAGCAGGAGTGCTGGACGTCGGCGCCGGGAACATCGACGGGCCACGAGCAGCCGTTGCCTCGCTCCATCCAGGGCCGCGGGGTAGATCCGGGCAGTGGCGCCCACGCCTCCTTGGGGATGATGACGTGCGGCTCGCGGGGCTCGGGCGCCTCGTGGACTGCGTTGTTGCCGGAGATGATGAGCGGCTTGACGATCGCCGGCGTGACAGGCCGGCGCTTCGAGGCGTTGAGGCCGTTGTTCTGGCTCGGGGCGCGCTTCACCTCAGGAGCGCGCGGCGGACGCTGGGGCTTCCGCTCGCCAGGATCAGACGGAGGCTGCGGGCGGGAAAGGCCCGCGCGATAGATGATCCCCATCACCGCGTTTCGGGTCACGGGAAACGGCAGGAGCTTCACGATCTGGCCGGCGGACTTCCCCTCCAGCCAGAGCGCCTTGATTTGCTCGCGGTCTTCGTCGGTCCAGCTCATGCGGCCTGCTCCTGGGGAGCCAAGGCCTCGATGCGAACGTCTATGCCCGGCTGCAGGCTGTAGACCTTCGTCTGAAAGCCGCGCGTGATCTGCGCGTCGTCGATCCAGACGATCTTGTTCAGTGCGTCGTAGACGGCCTTGGTGAGGTTGTCTTTATCGGGCTTGACGATGTGAGCGATCTCGCCGGCGGCCATGGCTTCGCGCCGCCACTTCGGCTCGCTCTTCGGGATCGGCATGCGGAACCGGAGGGAGACCGACAGCGCACCGGTGAGGGGCCGCCGGCCAACCATGACCGCGCGAGCAATGCCTCGGATGCTGTCCTGATACTTCCGCATCGGCGTTGGCGTGTAGGTCTGGACGAACAGCGCCCCTTCCTTGCCGGCGATGCGGTGCCCCGCCCGCGACCAGCCCTTGGGCATGCCGTGGAGCGTGAGCGCCAGGATGTTGTCGGCCTCCCAGCCCATCACGCGGCCGTGCCGAACGAGGTTTCGTCGTTGGTCGGCTTGGCCCAACCAGAGGCTTTGAGCTTCCGGGCCTCGTCGTCGAGGGCGTCCTCGATGTCCTGCGGATCGAGGTCCCCGTCCTCGTCCTCGTCGTCGCCGTCAGTCAGTTCGCCACCGGCCTGCTTCAGCTTGGCGAGGACACCGTCGGCCTTCTCCAGCTGCAGATAGAGCTCCTTCTGGCCCTCGTGCCAGCCGGCCAGCCAGTCCTGATGCAGGACCGAAGCGATCTCCTTCGGCGGTTCCGGATCCTCGCCGTTTCGACCGGCGCGCAGGCCTGCTGCGTGGGCCGCGGCTTGGTCGTCGGCAGTGTCGCCCGTCGTGGGGAACAGCTCCTGTTGCGCGCCGACCGGGAGGCCGTTGCGAGCATAGCGTGCGCTGAGCTTCGTCCAGTACGCGGCGAACTCTGCCGGCCCCATGGACATCTTGGCGATCAGGTCCTCGAAGTCCTTACGGCTCGTCTTGAGGTCCTGTTTCACGCCGGCGAAGAGGCTGTTCACCGCCTCGCGCTTGGCCTTCACGACCGAAGCGGCGACTTCGACCTCGGCGATCGCGGCCTTGATCTTCTGCTGGTAGTAGGCCTCCAACGCGGCGACTTCGTCATCCGTGAGGACGACGTTGTGACCAGGGCCGGGCGTCTTCTTTGAGCGGGCCATGCCGCCCTCCTTCACGTCTGGCCGGACATCACCGCCCCGGCCGGTGGCGGGGTGGTTCAGCTCTCGTGTTCGGGGATCGCCATGCCGGCGTCGCGCAGCTCTTCCATCGCCTTGCGATGCAGGCGGCGGATCAGCTCGAGTTCGGTTGGTGTGAACTTGTCGTCCTTGGCGGCCTTGCGAACTGCGGCCTGCAATGCGGCGACGCTCTCGGTTGCGTCGCTGACCTCCTCGACGATGTCTTCGGGGTCGTCGCCGTACTCCAGGGCATGCCGCTCGAAGAGCACGCGAGAGTACGTTGGGCGGCCGCAGTAGCTTTCCAGGATCGCGATCACCTCTGCCGACATCGACGAGCGGTGATTGGGGTTCTGGTAGTAGGACATCATGGACCGCTTGATCTGCCAGCCCGCGGCCTTGCAGGCCCTGACGGCCTCATCGATTCCGCCACACTGGCCAATCAGGGTGCGGGCCAGGAGCGCATGCTCTCGCGGGGTCATTGGATTTCTCCCTGACGCTTCCAACTGACACGGGCCGCAACAGCGAAGATGTTCCCCGCCGAAAGGGGCTGGTGATGACCACGACGATCGAGGCGCTGATCACCGCCGCAGCGCTGGCGGGCCGGTATCGGGAGGACGCTCGGGAAAACCCCGATTGCGCCGGGGGTTGGAACCGCAGCGCGGATCGCTGGCACGCCGTCGCGACGAGGCTCGCTGGCGATTTGGTGGAGGCGGCGGGGTGTCAAACCCCATGGTTCCCGCCGCCTCCCTCCCCGGTCACCGTTGCGCGGCGTGACCGAAGCTGAATGGGCGGCGCCGGCGGTGACGGGCTCGTCTATGCCGGCGCCTGGACGAGCGAAGTCGGGCATTAGCCGACGGCCCCGGGGAGAGTTTCGCTCGTCGTTCTTGAAAGGGGTGCGGGCCGACCGCTCGGAGGTCAGGCCCGCGTATCCGCGCGCTTCAGTTCGGGAGGGGCTGACCTCGCGCGAATGGGAATGGGATGAGGCCGGGACCATGGGATCAGGCGGCCTTGGCGTGCTTGTGAAGCTTGCCGGTCTTAATCTGGCTGATCACCGTCTGGGAGACACCGAACTCGACAGCCAGGGCGCCCTGCTTCTCGCCGCACATTGCGCGGCTGCGGATTTCGGCCGCCTGTTCATCGGTGAGTTTGAGCTTGCCCGCCGCACGCAGCGCCTCTCGGAAGGAGGGATCGGCGAAGCGAGCCCTAGCCTTTGCGCCAATCGCGGCCCTAGTCGCCGGATCTCTCATGGCGGCAGTGATTTTGGCCCGCACTTCGGGGCGGCTCACGATGATGGCCAAGCGCTCCGCGGCGGCGGCCTTCTTCTCATTCGTCTCCGGCAGCACAACACCCGTCCGGTGCGCTCGACCAAGGACCGCATTGCGTGTCGTCCCCAGGGCGGCGGCGATCTGAGACCCCGTCATGCCCTCTGCGGCCATGCGTTCGAGGTCGGGCTGGCGAGCCTTCCAGTCCATCAGGCGGCCTTCGTCTCAGGGTCAGAGTTGGCCGCGATCCGAGGGAAGAGGTCGCTGGGCGCCAGATCGACCCCGAGTTCCGGCGCGCGCTCCAGCAGGCGCTCCATCTGCGCATACGTGAGCGGGTTAGCATTGGCCTGCTTGCCGCAGATGGTGTGCGGCTTCACGCCGATCGCCGCTGCGATGGCCGTTTGCGTCCCGAACTTGCTCAGGAGGCGGGTGATCACCGGATGAGGGGGTCGTTTATCGGACATGAGCCGATATTATCGGACGTTCCGATTATCGCAAGGGACGATTTATCGGACGCTTATCGGTTCGGAATCTCCGATGCTCCGCCCATGTCGATAGGCGTCCGCATCAAAGAGGCCCGCAAGCTGCGCGGGATGACCCAGGCAGAACTCGCCAAAAAAATTGGCGTGGTTCAGTCGACCGTTTCGGACCTTGAGCGCGGCGATCTGAAGAGCTGGCCGAATCACGCAGAGCGCATCAGCCAGGCCCTGGCCCAGCCGCTAGGCTATTTTCAGGGCCTAGATCCGGATCTTCCGCCCGAGGTCGACGCCCACGGCGATATGCCCGCTGTCATCCAGGTGCCGGAATACGATGTGCGGCTCTCGGCCGGCGGCGGTTTCCATGTGGATCGAGAGACGACCCGCCGGACGTGGCCCCTCCCCCGCTTCCTGGTTGTCG
>Ga0065721_10048996_pt1 | contig 52886 bp, 47 predicted proteins | sample Mesricmetagenome_FD_59108 | JGI IMG/M metagenome (GOLD analysis project Ga0065721, IMG submission 59108) | Mesophilic microbial community from rice straw/compost enrichment Sample: eDNA_1 v2 (version 2) | ecosystem: Engineered > Solid waste > Grass > Composting > Bioreactor | place: USA: Davis... | reverse complement strand
CGGGTCAAGGCTTCGGAGCGGGGCGCAGCCCGGCGCCGGCAGCCGCGGGAGCAAGAGGCGGCCGTCCGGGAGACAGCGGTCGTCCGGCAGGACGCGACGGCAAAGGCCGTCCGGGCGAGAGTGATTTCAAACGCAAGGAAAACAGCCGGTTCGACGACGGCAGAACGAACTTCAGAGGCCCGAAAGGCAAGGGCGGCAAAAATGCTCGCAAGAACAATCAGCCGCCGCGCGAGAAGATCGACAATACGCCGAAGAAGGTTATCGTTCGCGGCAATATGACCGTTGGCGAGTTGGCTAAGCTGCTGCACAAGGACGCTTCCGAAGTCATCAAGAAGCTGCTGCTGATGGGCGTTATGGCGACGATCAACCAAGATCTGGACCTCGATACCGTCCTGCTCGTCGTTTCCGAATACGGCGTCGAAGCCGAAGTGAAAATCGTCGTCGAGGATACGCAGTTCGAGACGATCGAAGAGAACGACAATCCGGACGATCTCGTTAGCCGTCCTCCGGTCGTTACGATCATGGGTCACGTCGACCACGGTAAAACGACGCTGCTCGACGCGATTCGCGAGACGAAGGTTGCGAGCGGAGAAGCCGGCGGCATTACCCAGCATATCGGCGCTTACCAAGTCGAGATCAACGGGAAGAAAATTACGTTCCTGGATACCCCGGGTCACGAAGCGTTCACGACGATGCGCGCCCGCGGAGCCCAGGTTACCGATATTACGATTCTTGTCGTAGCTGCGGACGACGGCGTCATGCCGCAGACGGTCGAGGCGATCGCCCACGCGAAAGCGGCCAACGTGCCGATTATCGTCGCGGTCAACAAGATCGACAAGCCGGGCGCAAATCCGGATAAAGTAAAGCAAGAGCTGACCGAGTACGGTCTCGTGCAAGAGGAGTGGGGCGGAGATACGATCTTCGTCGAAGTGTCCGCGAAGCAGCGCTTGAACTTGGACGGCTTGCTGGAGATGATCCTGCTCGTCGCCGAGGTGAACGACTACAAGGCGAACCCGGACAAACGGGCGCGCGGTACGGTTATGGAAGCCGAGCTCGACAAAGGCAAAGGGCCGGTTGCCCGCATTCTCGTTCAGAACGGTACGCTGAAGGTCGGCGACGCGTTCGTCGCGGGCGACTGCTTCGGACGGATTCGTGCGATGACGAACGACCGCGGACGCCGGATCAAAGAGGCGGGTCCTTCGACGCCGGTGGAAATTACCGGTTTGACGGAGGTGCCGCAAGCGGGCGATCCGTTCATGGTGTTCGAGGACGAGCGCAAAGCGCGCGAAATTTCCGACAAGCGTTCGATCAAGACGCGCCAATCGCAGATGAAGGCGAACCAAGCGGTTACGCTGGAAGATCTGTTCAGCAAGATCAAGGAAGGCGACATCAAGGAGCTCAACGTCATCCTCAAGGCAGACGTACAAGGCTCCCTGGAAGCTCTCAAGGGCTCGCTGGAGAAAATCGAGATCGAAGGCGTTCGCGTTCGCACGATCTACAGCGGCGTAGGCGCGATTACGGAGTCCGATATTATTCTCGCATCGGCTTCCTCCGCGATCGTGATCGGCTTTAACGTACGTCCGGAGCCGCGCGCGCAAGGCATCGCCGAGCAGGAGAAAGTGGACGTTCGTCTCCACTCGATCATCTACAAAGTGATCGAAGAGATCGAATACGCGATGAAGGGGATGCTCGATCCGGTATTCAAGGAGAAGGTTATCGGCCACGCGGAAGTTCGCGAGACGTTCAAGGTGACGAAGGTCGGCACGATCGCCGGCTGTATGGTTACCGACGGCAAAATCTCCCGGAACGCGGAAGCTCGCCTGACGCGCGGCGGAATCGTCGTCTACACAGGCAAGATCGATTCCCTCAAGCGGTTCAAGGATGACGCGAAGGAAGTATCGGAAGGCTATGAATGCGGAATTACGCTCGATAAGTTCAACGACATTCAGCAGGGCGACGTCATCGAAGCGTTCGTCATGGAGAGCGTCGAGCGCTAATCCCAGCAGCACGCGAAGGTGGGATCTGAATGGCCAAATTTCGAGTCGGACGGGTCGGAGAGCAAATTAAAAAAGAAATCAGCAACGTCATTCAGACGGAGCTGAAAGACCCGCGCATCGGTTTTATCACGGTAACGGGAGTGGATCTGACGAACGATCTCTCCCTTGCCCGCGTATATCTAAGCATTCTCGGCAGCGAGGAGCAGAAGGAAGAGACGCTGAAGGCGCTCGGCCGCGCGAACGGTTTTCTCCGTTCGGAGCTGGGGCGGCGGGTGAAGCTCCGCCATACGCCGGCGATCGAATTCCGTTTCGACAGCTCCATCGCGTACGGCAGCCATATCGAAGATTTGCTGCAGCAAATCAATCAACAATCTTTGGAGTCTTAGAGCTCGCGAGGAGGGAACGGGCATGTGGACCGAACAATTAAAGGAAGCGGCCGCTTTTATCCGCGACAGGGACGACTTCCTGATCGTTTCTCACGTGCAGCCCGACGGCGATGCGATTAGTTCGACGGTGACCGTAGCCTGGGCGTTGGAAAAGCTGGGCAAGCGGTATACGATGCTGAACGAGGGCCCTGTGCCCTCGCGGTTGCGGTTTTTGTGGAAGAGTTCGGAAATCCATGCGATGGACGATGCGGATCAAGCGGAGAGCGCGGCGACGCCGAGACAGTACCGGAACGTCATCTGCGTCGATTGCGCCGATTACGGCCGGGTCGGCCGGTCGGAGCAATGGTTCGCTCCCGATGCGGAGCTGCTCAACATCGATCACCATCCGACGAATAACGGCTTCGGCCGCGTGAACTTGATGAAGTTCCATGCGGCCGCCACGGCCGAAATCTTGTTCGAGCTGCTCGACGAGCTGGGATTGGAGCCCGACGTGGACGCGGCGACTGCGATCTATACGGGGCTTCTGACGGATACGGGAGGTTTTCGGTATTCAAGCACGTCTCCGCTCGTCATGGCGATGGCTTCCCGGCTGCTGCAAGCCGGCGTGAACGGTCCGGAGCTGGCGGAGCATCTGCTTGAGCGGATGACCCCAGGACAGCTGCGGATTTTGCAGCGCGGCCTGTCGAGGCTTGAGCTTAGCGAAGACCAGCGGATCGCCTGGCTCTGGGTCACTTCGGAGGATCTGGAGGAAACGGGAGCGACGAACGAGGATCTCGAAGGGCTCGTCAACTACCCGCGCAATATCGAAGGCGTCGAAGTCGGTCTGCTCTTCAAGCAAAACGGGCAGCAATCGGTGAAAGTCAGCATGAGATCCGCGGGTAAGGTGAACGTTGCGGAAGTGGCCCAGCGGTTCGGCGGAGGCGGACATGTCCGCGCCGCGGGATGCAGGTTCACGGACCCGCTGCCGGAAGCGATCCGGCAGACGATCGAAGAGGTGCGGAAAGCGTTGGATGCATTATGACGGATAGCAAGGTGAGTTGGGAAGGCGTGCTGGCGATCTGGAAGCCGGCGGGCTGGACGTCGCACGACGTCGTGGCCAAGGCCAGGCGGCTGCTTCGCGAGCGGCGGATCGGGCACACGGGAACGCTGGACCCGGCCGTTACCGGCGTCCTGCCTCTGTGCGTCGGCCGCGCGACCCGACTGGTCGAGTATTTGCAGGAAGCGCCGAAAACGTATCGGGCCAAGCTCCGATTCGGAATCGCGACGGACAGCGAAGACCTTAGCGGAGAAGTGATCGAACGGAAGGACGCTTCGTTCCTGACCGAACCGATGATCCGGGAAGCCGCAATGTCCTTCGTCGGAGAGATCGATCAGATTCCTCCGATGGTGTCCGCCGTCAAGGTCGACGGCAAACGCCTGTACGAGCTGGCGAGGCAGGGCGTGACCGTCGAGCGCAAAGCTCGCCGCGTGACGATTCACCGCCTGGACGTCGAAGAGGTGACGGCCGGCTCGGACGAGCCTGAGCTGACGTTTACGGTAACCTGTTCCAAAGGGACTTATATCCGCACGTTATGCGTGGACATCGGACGGAAGCTGGGCGTGCCTGCCGTGATGGCGGAGCTCGTGCGTCTCGAGAGCGCGGGCATCCGCCGGGAGCAATGCGTGACGCTTGAAGAGATTCCGGAACTGCTCGAGAACGGCGTGTTAGAGGGGAAGCTGATTGCCGCAGACAAGCTGCTGACGCAGTTTCCTTCGGCGACCGCCGCCGAGCCGGAATGGCGGCATGCGCTTCAGGGCAAGGGAATTCGAGCCTCGCGGCTGCTGCCCGCTCCCGACCGGCAGGGGTTGTGGAAGCTCTATCGATCGGACGGCGTTTTTCTCGGTTTGTTCTCCGCGGACGAGACGGCGGAATGGATCCGCCCCGTCAAAGTGTTTCATCCGCCGGAAGACGAGCCGAACGACAGTCAGTCCGATTAAGCAGGAGGGCACATCAGGTGGAACGGATTCAATTATCAGTTGCGAATGTAACGGGCGGCTTGCCGCAAGGGGCGGCGAAGAGCGGACTTTCGCTTGCGATCGGCTTTTTCGACGGCGTTCATTTGGGCCATCAGGAAGTGATTCGCCGGGCCGTCGCTGCGGCGAGGGACAAAGGGCTGACTCCGGCCGTCATGACGTTCGATCCGCATCCGAGAGTCGTTCTCGGGCACGGCTCGCAATATGAAGGGGTATTGACCCCGCTGGAGGACAAGCTGGCCCTGTTCGAGGAACTGGGGGTCGAAGCGGCGTATGTCATTCGCTTCGACCGCGAGTTCTCGGAAGTAACCGCAGAACGGTTCGTGAAGTCGATCATCGTTCCTCTCGGCGTCAAGGCGACGACCGTGGGCTTCGATTTCTCGTTCGGTCATCGCGGACAAGGCAACGCCGAGGCTCTGAAGGAGTTCGGAGGCGGAGAGCTGCAAGTACAAGTGGTTTCCCCGGTGTACCTGGACGACAGCAAGGTGAGCAGCACGCGCATTCGCGCGCAGCTCGCCGAGGGGGATTGCTCCGCCGTGCGCAGACTGACGGGCCGACCCTATCTATTGAAGGGGCTTGTCGTTCACGGAGATGCCAGAGGACGCCAACTTGGGTATCCGACGGCCAATCTGCAGCTCGACCAATCGTACGTGATTCCGCGTCCGGGCGTTTACGCCATCGAGATCGAGGTGCTGTCCGATGCGGGAACGGCGGAGAGCCGTCATAACGGAGTGCTGAACGTCGGCTATCGGCCTACGTTCGACGCGCCGGGAGGCGCGCTGAAGCTGGAGGCGCATCTGTTCGACTTCGAAGGAGACTTGTACGGGCGCCAATTGGCTTTGCGGTTTCATTCATTCCTGCGCGCAGAGAGGAAGTTCGAGTCGATCAATCAGCTGATCGAACAGATCGCCAGCGACTCGGCGAGGGCGCGCGAGATTTTCTCGGTGAAAGCCCGGGATTAATTCATTGTGCATGCACTCCAAGTTATGTTATACTATACAACGTTGTCGCCGAGAGGCAGCCGCCTATCGCAGCGACACGACGAACCTTAGCTTGGCGAAGCGCTCTCACCGGCGCGAGCTCGGCTAACGGCGATTAGAAGAAGGAGGTGAACAAGGATGGCATTGACGCAAGAACGCAAACAAGAGTTGATCGAAGAGCATAAGCTGCATGCAACGGACACCGGATCTCCGGAGGTTCAGATCGCTATCCTTACGCAGAACATCAACAATCTGACGGCACACTTCAGGGAGCACAAGAAAGATCACCACTCCCGTCGCGGTCTGCTTAAGATGGTTGGTCAACGCCGTAAGCTGCTGGCATACTTGAAAGACAAAGACGTTAGCCGCTACAGCGCCCTGATTGCCAAATTGGGCCTGCGCCGTTAATTCGCATTCGCATGAAAGCAACCTGGCCATGTCGTTCGGGGCTTATCGCCCTAACAGGCGCTCAGGTTGCTTTTTCCCTATATACGAGCGGAGAAACGACGAAAGATATGCCTAAGTTAGGTCTCGGCAGGAAATAATGGGAACAGTGTCGAAAGTACATAAGATTGCAAGGCGTGACGAGCGCAAGCTCGCACTTATGAGGAGGGAATTTGTTTGGAACAAAGCGTAGAAATGCAGCTTGGCGGCCGCCCGTTTTCCTTGGAGACGGGACGATTGGCGAAGCAGGCGAGCGGCGCGGTCGTCGTACGCTACGGCGAGACGGTAGTGCTGTCTACCGTTACGGCTTCCAGCGAGCCGAAAGATCTTGATTTTTTCCCGCTGACCGTTAACTATGAGGAACGGCTGTACGCGGTAGGCAAAATTCCCGGAGGCTTCATCAAACGGGAAGGACGCCCGAGCGAGAAGGCGATTCTGGCCAGCCGTCTGACGGACCGTCCGATTCGCCCGCTGTTCCCGGAAGGGTTCCGGAACGACGTTCAGATCGTTAATCTGGTGCTTAGCGTGGATCAGGACTGTTCTCCGGAAATCGCGGCGATGATCGGTACTTCCGCGGCTCTCTCGATCTCCAACGTTCCGTTCAGCGGACCGGTCGGAGGCGTCATCGTCGGAAGAATCGACGGCAAGTATATCGTGAACCCGACGCAGGAACAGGAAGAGATCAGCGACATGTACGTCGTCGTGGCGGGTACGCGCGACGCGATCATGATGGTGGAAGCGGAAGCCAACGAAGTGTCCGAGACGGACATGCTGGAAGCGATCATGTTCGGCCACGACGAGATCAAGAAGATCGTCGATACGATCGACCGTCTGGTCGAAGTCGCCGGACAGCCGAAGATGGAAGTGAAGCTGCACAGCGTCGACTCGGAAGTCGAGACGGCTGTCAAATCGTACGCGCAGGACCGTTTGGTCGAAGCCGTGCGCATCGCCGAGAAGCATGCGCGCCAAGAGGCGATCGACGCGATCAATGCCGAGACGGTCGAGCATTTTACAGGCGTGTACGCCGATGCGCCGGAGAAGCTTGGCGACGTCAAAGAAGTGCTGTACGACATCGTCAAAAATGAAGTTCGCCGCTTGATTACGCACGATAAAGTGCGTCCGGACGGCCGCGGACTGTCGGAGATTCGTCCGATCTCGTCGGACATCGCCATTCTGCCCCGCACGCATGGGTCCGGCCTGTTTACGCGCGGCCAGACGCAAGCGCTCAGCGTATGTACGCTCGGGCCGCTGGGAGAGGTTCAAATTCTCGACGGCATCAGCCCGCAGGAATCGAAACGGTTCATGCATCACTACAACTTCCCGCCGTTCTCCGTCGGAGAAGCCCGTCCGCTCCGTCCGCCTGGACGCCGCGAGATCGGTCACGGCGCGCTGGGCGAACGCGCTCTGCTGAAGGTGCTGCCATCGGAAGTGGAATTCCCGTACACGATTCGTCTCGTATCCGAGGTGCTCGAGTCCAACGGCTCCACGTCTCAGGCGAGCATTTGCGCCAGCACGCTGGCGATGATGGATGCAGGCGTGCCGATCAAGGCTCCGGTAGCCGGCGTCGCGATGGGACTGATCAAGGACGGCGAGCATACTTCGATCCTGACGGACATTCAAGGGATGGAAGACCATCTCGGCGACATGGACTTTAAGGTCGCGGGAACATCCGCGGGCATTACGGCCATTCAGATGGATATCAAAATCGACGGCATCGACCGCGGCATTTTGACCGAAGCGCTGGAGCAAGCCAGAGAAGGCCGCATGTTCATTCTGAGCAAAATGCTCGAGACGATCACCGAGCCGCGCAAAGAGCTGAGCAAATACGCTCCGAAAATTTTGTCGCTTAAGATCAATCCGGACAAAATCCGCGACGTTATCGGTTCCGGCGGCAAAATTATCAACAAAATCATCGAGGACACCGGCGTCAAAATCGATATCGAGCAGGACGGCACCGTGTACATCGCTTCGGCGGACGAAGCGGCGAACCAGCGGGCCCGCGCGATTATCGAGGGCATCGTCAGGGAAGTCGTCGTCGGCGAAGTGTATACCGGAACGGTCAAGCGCATCGAGAAGTTCGGCTGCTTCGTGGAGATTTTGCCGAACAAGGACGGTCTGATCCACATCAGCCAGCTCGCCAACGAGCGCGTAGCCAAAGTCGAGGACGTCGTCAACATCGGCGACCAGATCGAAGTCAAAGTGACCGAGATCGACAATATGGGCCGGATCAACCTGTCGCGCAAAGCTCTGCTGAATTCCGAGCAAGTATCGGTGTAGCGGGACGCCTTAACGTAATATGATGGACAAAAGAGACTCCTATGCGAAGGTCTCTTTTTGTTTGCATAAATCACCGGTTACTATGGGAAGCTCACTCATAAAGACCGTTTCCCGGGCATAGGATGAAGGCAGGGAATCGGACAAGACGGGGTGAGCGAACAATGGCGAGAAAGATCCCGGCAGGCCTGCTGGCTGCGATGGCGATATGCTTGGCCGCGGTATTGTTGGCCGGAACGTACGGACCGATTCGGCCGTTCGTTCAGACCGTCAAGCTGCAGACGGTTTCGATGGCGGCGTTGACGGACGATAAGCGGGAAGACAAGCTGCTGAGCTGGATTGAATCCGAAGCTCCCAAACGCAGCCAGCAGCCGATTAACGCGGTGATCGACCGGGTGTGGAAAGCGATCCCCGGTTATGACGGACGAATCGTAGACGTGCGGGCAACCTATTTGAAAGCGAAGCTGATCGGCTCCGCTCCGAACTCCGGCGACGGATTTCCTTGGGTGTATCGCACCGTTCGCCCGAAAGTATCGCTTCAGGATCTGCCGGTGAATCCGATCTACAGGGGCAATGCGGCCAAGCCGGCTGTCGGTCTTATGATCAACGTGGCTTGGGGAGACGAGTATTTGCCTGCGATTCTTCGTACTTTGAAGGAGGAAGGCGTTAAGGCGACCTTTTTCTTCGACGGCACCTGGCTGTCCAAAAACGCGGATACGGCCAAAACGATTATCGCGCAAGGGCACGAGGCGTCCAATCATGCGTACACCCACCCCGATATGAGCAAGCTGGGGGCCGAGCGACAAAGGCAGGAAATCGGCAAAACGGAGCAACTGCTCAAACAGCTCGGCGTAAAAAACGTCTGGTTCGCTCCGCCCTCCGGCTATTACAACGAGCAGACGATACGCGTATCCGCGGAATACGGACTCAGAACCGTTCTGTGGACGCTGGATACGATCGACTGGCAGAAACCCGATCCGGCATCCGTCGTGGCCAAAGTGTCGCGGAAGGTCGGTCCCGGCAGCTTGATTTTGATGCATCCGACTTCGACGACAGCGGGAGCGCTTAAAGGGATGATTCGCACGATTAAAGCGAAAGGCTACGTTCCGGGCACCGTATCCCAGACGCTTTCGCCCGAACGGCTCGAGGATCGGTTGTGACGATTGTCGGAATTTGTTATAGTGGTATCACTGTTCATTTATCCATAGGCAAAGGGGGGAAGTCGGATGAACAAGTATACGCTGAAGAACGGCCTTCGCGTCATGATCGAAACGATTCCGACCTACCGTTCGGTTTCGTTCGGAATTTGGGTCAAGACCGGTTCCCGATACGAGAATACCGAAACTAACGGCATTTCCCATTTTATTGAACACATGCTGTTCAAAGGGACGAAGCGGCACAGCGCCAAAGATATCGCCGATCGCTTCGACGGAATCGGCGGCAACGTGAACGCCTTCACATCCAAAGAGTATACGTGCTACTACGCCAAAGTGCTCGACCAGCATCTGCCGATCGCGGTCGATATTTTATCGGATATGTTCTTCGAATCGCAGATGGCCGAGGAAGAGCTGGCCAAAGAAAAAAACGTGATCCTCGAAGAAATCTCCATGTACGAGGATACGCCGGACGACACGGTGCACGACTTGGCGTCGCGCGCCGCTTATCAGGATCATCCGCTTGCCTATTCCATACTGGGTACGGCGGAAAGCCTCAATCCGATGGGGCCGGATCATTTGCGCAAGTATATGAAAGAAAGATACCGCATCGACAATACGGTCATCAGCATCGCCGGCAACGTCGGGGAAGAAGTGCTTGAACTGCTGGAGCAGCATTTCGGACGGTTCGATGTTGTGGGCCAGGATTCGTCGCTGGAAGTTCCGGCCTTTCATTCCGGCGCGTTGTTTCATCGCAAGAAAACCGAGCAAAACCATCTTTGCTTGACGTTTCCCGGCTATTCGAGTAAAGCGCCGAACCTGTACGCGATGATTCTGCTCAACAATACGATCGGAGGCGGAATGAGCTCTCGCCTGTTCCAGGAAGTTCGCGAGAAGCGCGGCTTGGCCTATTCGGTCTATTCCTACCATACTTCCTATGCGGACAGCGGACTGTTCACCGTGTATGCCGGAACCGCTCCCAAGCAGACGAAGGAAGTGTACGACATCACGATGGAGCTGCTCGGCGAGATCGCGGCCAACGGGCTAAGCGAGGCCGAGCTGCACAGAGGCAAGGAGCAGCTTAAGGGCAACCTGATCTTGAGCCTGGAGAGCACGAGCAGCCGCATGAACCGTTTGGGGAAAAACGAGCTGATGCTCGGGCGCCATTACACGCTGGACGAAATGCTGGCGCGCATCGATCAGGTCGAGATGTCCGATCTTCACGAAATTATGGTCTCCATGATGGCCCAGCCTTGCGCGGTCGCCTTGGTCGGAGCCGACAATAAAGTGTTGTCCGGAATCGGGAGGGAATTCATTGTATCCAATCCAGTTGAAGAGACTTCCGGGGAATGAGGATGTTTCATTGCCCCGTCAAATGTCCGAATGGGCCGCAGGTTTCGACTTGCATGCCGCCGTATCGGACCCCGTCGTTCTGGCGCCGGGTGAGAGAGCGTTGATTCCTACGGGATTCGCCATGGCGATGCCCAGAGAGCTGGAGGCGCAGATTCGCCCTCGCAGCGGTCTCGCCTACAAGCATGGAATCACCTGCTTGAACTCGCCGGGCACGATCGACGCCGATTATCGCGGCGAAGTGAAGGTTCTGCTCGTGAACCTCGGGCAAGAGCCGTTCACGATCGAGCGCGGAGAGCGCATCGCCCAGATGGTATTCCAGCGCGTTCCTCAAGTGATGCTGGAGGAAGTATCGGAGCTGTCCGACACCTCCCGCGGCGAAGGCGGCTTCGGCCACACGGGCAAGTAACAACAGCCCTAGCACACAGCAGAGCTGCAACTGAGCACCGCGATCGGTGCCTCTAAGAGCAGCTATACTGCAAAAGACAGCAAAGTTATCGCGCCGTTATGGCGCTTGACGGGCCAAACCGGGGCTCGCTCCTCCTTCGGGGGGCGGTCGCCCCTGAGTTTGGCTCTTTTCTTTGCCCGTACGGCCATTATCCCCGTCCCTCAGGCCCATGGGGCTCATTCTTCGTTGTTTCGCTTACCTTCATTCGTATCGCTATGACCACTATCCCCTTCACTCAGATGTCGGACCAGCCAAGCCGCTGTTCTCCGCGGACTTTGCTGCCCCATTTCTCCGTATAACCATTATCCCTTTTGTTCAGTTGCAGGTTAGCAGCGGCGATGTCGCAACGAGAGGAGAATTTGGTCGGCACCCCCCGGTGGGCGCATGCATACGATGTGCTATGCGAAGTATGCCGAGAGGAGGGGGCTGCGATACTTACGGGAGTTCAAGTCGTGCTTGCGGGTGGGGATGCCCGGCAGTTGGAAGTGATCCGTCAGTTAACGGAGAAGGACGCCTCGCTGACGATCGTCGGCTTCGACAGGCTGGATACCCCTTTTAGCGGAGCCGCCAAGGGGGATTGGTCCCCTGAGCTGTTGACGGAAGCGGATGCTCTCGTATTGCCGGCGGTAGGCACGGATGACGAGGGCGTCATCCCGACGTTGTTCACGGATCAGGAGCTGAAGCTGACGGACGCTCATGCGGCAGTGCTGCCGAAGGCAAGCAAGGTGATTACGGGGATGGCGAAGCCGTATCTCCGCAAGCTGTGCGAGAAACACAGAATCGAGCTTATCGAATTGTTCGAGAGGGACGACGTCGCCATCTACAACTCGATCCCGACGGCCGAAGGCGCGTTGATGATGGCCATTCAGAATACGGATATTACGATTCACGGCTCGAATTGCATCGTTCTCGGGCTGGGAAGAACGGGGTTTACGATGGCTCGGACGCTGCAGGCGTTAGGGGCGAAAGTGAAGGTCGGAGTGCGCCGGGATGAGATGTTCGCGCGCGCCTTCGAGATGGGTTTCGAGCCGTTCCACATGTCCGATTTGGCGCGTCAGGCGGGGAATATCGACTTGATTTTTAACACAATTCCGACTATGATAGTCACAGCGCAAGTGATCGCCCAACTCCCCCAGCGCGCATGTATTATCGACCTGGCTTCGAAGCCCGGAGGCACCGATTTTCGCTTCGCCGAGAAGCGCGGAATCAAGGCTCTTCTGGCACCCGGTCTGCCCGGAATCGTGGCACCGAAGACTGCCGGTCGAATCATCGCGAACAGTCTGACCCAGATTCTTCTGGGAGACAACCGACTACGGGGGAATCAACCATGAATTGGCAAGGAATCACGGTTGGGTACGCACTGTCCGGTTCTCATTGCACGCTCGAGGAGATCATGCCGCAGATCAAGCGCTTCGTGGATGCGGGCGCCAACGTTGTGCCGATCGTCTCGGCGACGATCATGACGACGGATACGAGATTCGGAACTTCGAGCCATTGGCAGCAATCTTTGCGTCAAATTACGGGCAACGAGATCATATCTTCTATAGTAGACGCCGAGCCGCTGGGGCCTTCCAAGCAGTTGGACGTTCTGACGATCGCGCCTTGCACGGGCAACACGACGAGCAAGCTGGCGAACGCGATGACGGACGGCCCGGTGCTGATGGCCGCGAAAGCGCAAATGCGCAATCAAAGACCGCTCGTGCTGGCGATTTCGACGAACGACGGGCTCGGGCTTAACGCCGCGAATATCGCCAAGCTGCTGATCATGAAGCATGTCTACTTCGTGCCGTTCGGACAGGACAATCCGATCGCCAAGCCGAACTCTCTCGTCGCGAGAATGGATCTCGTGATGGAGACTTGCGAGGCTGCGCTGCAAGGCAAGCAATTGCAACCTTTGCTCATAGAGCGTTTCACGCACGCTTGAGATAGAATTGCCGCATCGTCTGGTCTGTCTTTCTCTGATCTCCCACTGCAAAGATGAGCGGAGGAAACGGGATGGAACTGGTCGTGCAGAAATTCGGCGGGACGTCGCTGACCGACGAGCAAAGTCGGAGCCACGTCCTCCGTCATATTATCCGAGAGTACGAGGCCGGCGGCAATGTCGTCGTTGTCGTGTCGGCGATGGGGAGAAGCGGGGACGCGTACGCGACCGATTCTCTGCTTGAGCTGATTCGCCGCAACGGCGACTCGCTTCCCGAGCGGGAGAAGGATTTGCTGCTCTCCTGCGGCGAACTTATATCTGCAGCCGTGCTGTGCAGTCTGCTGCGGGCCGAAGGCATTCCTGCCGTCGCTCTGACGGGAGGACAGGCCGGCATTGTGACCGACGGCAACTTCGGCTCGGCCAGAATCGTCGAGATCGACTGTGATCGCATTCACAGGCATCTGTCCGCCAAGCAGGTCGTCATCGTCACCGGATTCCAAGGCATGACGAGGGACGGGGAGATGACGACGCTCGGAAGGGGCGGGAGCGATACGTCGGCGACGGCTCTGGGAGCGGCGCTGAAGGCGGATATCGTCGACATCTACACGGATGTGGACGGCATCTTGACCGCCGATCCGCGATGGGTGGCGAACGCGAGGCCTCTGGCGGCGGTCAGTTACGAGGAAATATGCAACATGGCCCAGAACGGAGCCAAAGTCATCCACCCCCGCGCCGTCGAACTCGCGATGAAAGCGGGCATTCCCGTTCGCGTCCGCTCGACGTTCTCGGACGGAGAGGGCACGCTGGTTACTTACGCGCAGGCTTTGCGAAGCAGAGGGATCTGGTACGATAAAACCGTAACCGGACTCGCTCACGTACGCGATGTCACGCAGCTGGCGGTGACCGATCTGGATGGGCCGGCGGATCTGCAACTGCGCGTCTTCCGCGCGATGGCTTCGCACGGAATCAGCGTAGACTTCATCAACGTGATGCCGACAGGCGTGCACTATACCGTCTCCGAGAAAGATACGCCGCTGGCGGTGAAGCTGCTGCGGGAGCTTGGTTTCGAGCCCCGCGTGCGCAGGGAATGCGCCAAAGTATCCGTCATCGGCGGCGGAATGAACGGCGAGCCGGGGGTAATGGCCGTTATCGTCGAAGCTTTGACCGACTCGGGCATCCCGATTCTGCAATCCGCCGATTCCAACACGACGATCTGGGTGCTGATCGCCCAGCAGGATTTGGCGGCAGCGCTGCAGGCTCTGCATACGGCATTCGGGCTTCATCTCTCTCCGGTCGGGGGAAATTAGAGGAGGAAATTGGGAATGGGTTTCGGTCGCTTGATTACTGCAATGGTCACTCCTTTTGACGAAAATTTGAACATCGATTGGGATACGACGGCGAAATTAATCGATTATTTGATCGACGAGCAAAAAACCGACAGTTTGGTCGTCTCCGGAACGACGGGAGAATCACCGACGCTGACGGACGACGAGAAGGTGGCTCTGTTCCGCTTCGCGGTAAAACACGCGGCGGGCCGCTGCAAAATCATCGCCGGGGCGGGCAGCAACGAAACGGCTCACTCCGTTCATCTGACGAGAAAAGCCGAGGAAGCCGGCGTGGACGGCATTCTCCTCGTTGCTCCTTACTATAACAAGCCGAGCCAGGAAGGCATCTATCAGCATTTCCGCACGATCGCCGAAGCGACGACGCTGCCGATTATTTTGTACAATGTGCCGTCTCGCACCGTTGTCAGCGTCTCCGCGGAAACGACGCTTCGTTTGGCGCAAATTCCGAACATCGTCGCTACGAAGGAATGCGCTTCCCTGGAGCAGATGACGGAGATCGTCGCGAACGCTCCGGAAGGATTCGTGCTGTACAGCGGGGACGACGGAGTGACGCTGCCGACGCTGTCGGTCGGCGGTCACGGAATCATCAGCGTGGCCAGTCACGTCGTCGGCGCGCAGATGAAGGACCTGATCGCCGCGTATTTGGACGGTCGGGTGCAGGAAGCGCAGGCGATCAACGCCAAGCTGTTCCCGGTATTCAAAGGGCTGTTCAACTGTCCGCATCCGGTGCCGAACCCTGTGGCGGTCAAGTACGCGCTCTCCTTGCGCGGATTGCCGGTAGGCGGAGTGCGCTTGCCTCTCGTGTCGACGACCGAGGCGGAAGAGAAGTTTCTGCAAAACTTGCTGAACGGATAATCGAGGCTTTTCGGTTGCTTGGAATCGCTAGGGCGTGTATGCATACACGGCCTAGAGAACCGATGTCCTCCGGGCATCGGTTTTCGTGTTACATAACCTTCTTGTTTTTCCTGAATTGCTTCATGTATAATGATTGAGAGTGATTGGGTGCGGCAAATTTTTTAAGTGCGAGTTCAAAAAGTTCGGTTTTCAGCACCGAGGCTGGTCGTTCGCCTTACGGCGAACTGCTCGCCCATGCATCCTGGAAGGTTGGATGAAGACCGTTGATGAGGAACGCTAGTAAAGCGTAGTGGAAGCTACGTGAGCACCGAAGAGACGGCTGAATTCAAGATTCGATGTCGAGTCTGCTTCCCGAGAGGCTTCGTGATCAAAAACGGACTTTTTGAACTACCTCTTTAAGCAAATTGAAAACTTCATATCGATCGGGTGCGTCGAATGATCTAGGAGGTACTAGTAGTGTCAAAGAAAAACATCCAAGACAAATTACTGATTTTCGCGCTCGGCGGAGTCGGCGAAATCGGCAAAAACATGTATTGCATCCAGTATGGCAACGACATTGTCGTTGTTGACGCTGGATTGAAATTCCCGGAAGAGGAAATGCTCGGAATCGACGTCGTCATCCCGGATATCGCTTATCTGCTGGAAAATCGCGATAAGGTGAAGGCGATCCTGCTGACGCACGGTCACGAGGATCATATCGGCGGACTGCCTTACGTATTGAAGCAGTTAAACGTACCTATCTACGGAACGAAGCTGACGCTCGGCTTGGTCGAAAACAAGCTGAAGGAAGCCGGACTGCTCGGAGATACGAAGCGTCACTTGATCAACGAGGAGACGGAGCTGACGTTCGGAACGATCAAAGCGAGCTTCTTCCGCACGAACCACAGCATCCCCGATTCCGTGGGCGTATGCTTGGAAACGCCGGAAGGCAACGTCGTTCATACGGGCGACTTCAAATTCGACCACACGCCGGTGAACGACCAGTTCGCCGACTTGCAAAGAATGGCCGAGATCGGCAGCCGGGGCGTCTTGGCGCTTCTGTCCGACAGCACCAACGCGGAGCGCGCCGGATACACGCCGTCCGAAAGCAACATCGGCAAAGAGTTCGAATCGCTGTTCCGCAGCGCGAAGCAGCGCGTCGTCGTGGCGACGTTCGCTTCGAACGTGCACCGGATCCAGCAAGTCATTAATGCGGCTGCTGAGACGCGCCGCAAAATGACGGTCATCGGCCGCAGCATGGTGAACGTTGTCGGCATCGCTTCCGAGCTGGGCTACCTGAACATTCCGGAAGGCATGCTGATCGAGCCTGAGGAAGTGAACAAGCTGCCGGCGGACCGCGTCGTCATTCTGTCGACGGGAAGCCAAGGCGAGCCAATGTCTGCGCTTACGCGGATGGCGCGTTCCACGCACCGCAAGGTGGACATCCTTCCGGGCGATACGGTCATCATCGCGGCGACGCCGATTCCGGGCAACGAGAAATACGTCGGAAGAACGGTCGACGAGTTGATGAGACTCGGAGCGCACGTCATCTACGGACCTGGCTCGATCTCGGGCGTTCACGTATCCGGACACGGCAGCCAGGAAGAGCTGAAGCTGATGCTGAACCTGATGAAGCCGGAATATTTCATTCCGATTCACGGGGAATACAGAATGCTTCGCCATCACGGCTTGCTGGGCGAACAAGTCGGCGTTCCGAAGGAAAATATTTTCCTGCTGGACAACGGCGATACGGTCGAAATCCAGAACGGCGTCGCGCGCAAAGGCGGCAAAGTCCCTGCGGGCAACGTGCTGATCGACGGTCTCGGAGTCGGAGACGTCGGCAACATCGTGCTTCGCGACCGCAAGCTCCTGTCCCAGGACGGCATCCTTGTCGTCGTCGTGACGCTGAGCAAGCAGGACGGCACGATTCTGTCCGGTCCGGACATCATCTCGCGAGGCTTCGTCTACGTTCGCGAATCGGAAGGGTTGTTGGAAGAGGCGAACCGCATCGTGACGAGCACGCTGCACAAGCTGATGAACGACAACGTGAACGAATGGGCGTCGCTCAAGACGAACGTCAAGGACGCGCTCGGCCGTTTCCTGTACGAACAAACAAGAAGAAGACCGATGATCCTGCCGATCATCATGGAAGTATAGAAATACAAACCCACACTCGTCTAAAAACCGTTTTCCACCGCTTCGGCGGCCGGAAGGCGGTTTTTTTTATCCGAAAAGCCCATACTATGTCAAGCCGTTAACCTATCGGGAGTATCGGAGGCTTGATGAGATGAGCGATAAAGAAAAGCCCGACCAGACGTCGGAGCAGCCGGGGCCGCCGTCGGAGGAAGCCCGCAAGCCGTCGGCGACGGAAGCGGTCGTGCAGCTCGGCCAGACGACGGTTCCTTCGGCCGAGAGCAATGTTTTCTGCTTGACGATTATCGGACAGATCGAGGGGCATCTGATTTTGCCTCCGCAGAACAAGACGACGAAGTATGAGCATGTCATTCCGCAGTTGATCGCGGCCGAACAAAATCCGAAAATCGAAGGGCTGCTTATCGTGCTTAACACGGTCGGAGGAGACGTGGAGGCGGGGCTTGCGATCGCGGAGATGATCTCGTCTCTGACGAAGCCTTCCGTAGCGCTCGTGTTGGGCGGGGGTCACTCGATCGGCGTGCCGATCGCCGTATCGGCCGACGCTTCTTACATCGCGGAGACGGCGACGATGACGATTCATCCGATTCGGATGAACGGGCTCGTCATCGGGGTGCCGCAGACGTTCGATTATTTGGAGAAAATGCAGGAGCGGGTCACCCGCTTCGTAATTGGTCATTCGAAAGTTTCGGAGCAGACGTTCAAGGAATTGATGTTCAAAACCGGGGAACTGACTCGGGATATCGGTACGACGGTGATCGGCCAGGATGCGGTGAAGCACGGCCTGATCGACGCGGTCGGAGGCGTCGGCGACGCGCTGCGCGAGCTGAACCGCCGCATTAATGAACGCAAGGTTAAGGCCGGAGCGAAGGAAGGGGCGATCGTGCAATGACGATCTATACGGCGATGCCTCTGGAGCTCGTGCTCGACGGCATGGGGAACGAGCCCGGCCCGTTCGTGGAAACGACGATTAAAGGCATGACGGTCCAACTCGTCCCGGTGGCCCCGGGAGTCGGGCGGATCGTCCGGCTGCTGTCGGCTCCGCTGGACTGTTATTTGAAGACGGAGTATGCGCCGGGACAATTGATCGGCTATATGCCGCAAGACGAGCCGATTCCCCCGGCTTCGAGCCTCTACGACGTTCCCCGCTTGGGCATGTAGGTCGGAGCGGTCATGCCAACCTCCCGTCAACTGTGATATAATGTTGAACCGGGAGGTGGCAAATTTGGCCAAGCGCAGGAAGAAGCGGGCCTCGTTCGCGGCAAGCTTGAAATACGAAATTTACGGCATTGTACTCATTACGTTATCCGTTATTGCCATCTCCGGCGAAGCCGCGGTAGGTCGATCTCTATCCAAGCTGTTCGGATTTTTGCTTGGCAAGCATTATTATTTGCTCGCTCTGGCCGGCATCTGGTTCGGCTTATATGTCATGGTCAAGCGGACGTGGCCGAGAGGATGGACGGCGAGACGTTCCGGCTTCGTGCTCGTTTCTCTGATTATGACGCTATGGAGCGCGATGGCTTCGATCGACAGCAGTCTCGGGGTATTGGAGGCCATTACGCCGTCAGGCATCGTCAACCAAACGATGAATCAATTAAAGGAGCTGCTCTGGCAGGCGCCCTCGGTGGACAACATCAAAGTATTTAACGTCGACGTCGGCGGAGGGATGCTGGGAGCGCTTCAATATTCCGTGCTGTACTGGCTGTTCGGCTATTACGGCGCGAAGTTCGTGCTGATCATCGAGATCGCGATTGCGTTCATGCTTGTGACGAACCGTTCGTACGTGGAAATCGGGCGTTCGGTGCGTCTGTTCCTCATGAGAGTGATGCCGCTCGTGGCGGCGCGATTCTCTTCGGGGCGCAAGCTGTTGTCGATCAAAGCGATTCCGGTTCAAGGAGCCGGCCGTAGAGGAAGGGGCGGGGCAGCGGCGAGAGCCGCAGCGGAACCTGCCGCTCAACAAGCGCCGATCGTGGCCGACGACGGTATGGAAGAACCTTCGCTTATTCCCGTTCCGCGGAAAACGCCGCTGTTTTTCCAATTGTTCCACGGTAAGTCCGACAAAGAGTACGACGCTTCCCAGGAGGAGTATTGGGCCGAGGAGGAGCCGCTTCCATTCGCGGCGAAAGATACTCAGCCGACGTTCCGGAATCCGATCAAAATCCGTACGGGCGTTCACCGCCGTACGGATATGCCTCCGGCGCAGGAAGCAGACGTTCCGGCTTCGGCCGCGGCGGTTGCGGGAATGGCTGGAGGAGCGGCTGGAGGAACGGCAGCAGGAGCGGCCGGGGCAACGACCGCAATGGCCGGCTTCGCCGCGGCGGAGCCGGAGCGGGAAACGGAAGAGGCGTATATGCCTCGTTTCACCGATTTTACGGCGCAAACCTATGCGGACGAACCTCAAGATGAAGACCGGGAGACGCGCGCCGACGACGAGTCGCAGCCATGGTCCGGTTCTTACGATGAAGGAGAAGACGGGCCGTATACGTTCCCGAGGCCGACGGATGAGGCCGGCGGGATACATAACGAAGCGGAGTCCGCCTGGCCTGGCGGAGAAGAAGGCGACCCGGACGAGGAGCCGAACGGAGCCGAAACGGGGCGAAGCGCCTCCGGCGGCTCGGCGGGTTCGATCTCGGCCGCCGCGGCGGGAGACGGCGAGGCCGGGACAGCGGCGCCTAAGCCGGTCAAGAAGCTGCCGAAGCCGTACAAGCTGCCGACGGTCAGCCTGCTGGACAAGCCGAGCGGGGGCGGAAAATCCGGCAATCCGTCGGATTACATGAACACGGCGCGCAAGCTGGAAGCGACGCTGGAGAGCTTCGGCGTCCGGGCAAAGGTGCTGGACGTGGCCAGAGGCCCTGCCGTAACGCGGTATGAGCTGCAGCCGGATACGGGCGTTAAGGTGAGCCGGATCGTCAGTCTGACGGACGACATCGCGCTGGCGCTGGCTGCGAAGGATATTCGGATGGAAGCGCCGATCCCTGGCAAGTCGGCGATCGGCATCGAGGTGCCGAACAACGAGGTCAGCGTCGTGACGCTGCGCGAGGTGCTGGAGACGCAGCCGTTCCAGGAGTCGCAGGCGAAGCTGACGATCGCGTTCGGCCGCGACATCTCGGGTCAGCCGATCGTCGGCAACCTGGCGAGAATGCCGCACTTGCTCGTCGCCGGAGCGACCGGCTCGGGCAAATCGGTGTGCATCAACGGCATCATTACGAGCTTGCTGTACAAGGCGAAGCCGGAAGAGGTCAAATTTCTGATGATCGACCCGAAGATGGTCGAGCTGAACGTCTACAACGGCATTCCGCATCTGCTCGCCCCGGTCGTGACGGACCCGCGGAGAGCGTCTCTCGCCTTGAAGAAAATCGTCGTGGAGATGGAGAAGCGCTACGAGAAGTTCTCCAAATCGGGAACGCGCAACATCGAGGGCTACAACGCGCTTATGCTGAGCGGCAACAATCCGGACGCGGTGCTGCCTTATATCGTCGTCATCGTGGACGAGCTTGCCGACTTGATGATGGTAGCGGCTGGAGACGTCGAGGACGCGATCTGCCGTCTGGCGCAGATGGCGCGGGCGTCGGGCATCCACTTGATCATCGCGACGCAGCGGCCGTCCGTAGACGTCATCACTGGCGTGATCAAGGCGAATATTCCGAGCCGGATCGCATTCGGGGTATCGTCCCAGGTGGATTCGCGGACGATACTCGATATGGTTGGAGCGGAGAAGCTGCTCGGCCGCGGGGACATGCTGTTCCTGCCGATGGGCGCGTCCAAGCCGATCCGCGTGCAAGGCGCTTTCTTGTCGGATAACGAGGTGGAATCGGTCGTCGGATACTGCCGCGGGCAAGCGGAAGCGGAATACAACGAAGAGCTGGTGCCGGAGATCGACGACAGCGCGGCAGACGAACCGGACGAAATCATCGACGAACTGTTCGATCAGGCGGTGCAGATCGTACTGGAAGCGAAGCAGGCTTCCGTATCGCTGCTGCAAAGGCGCATGCGCATCGGCTATACGCGCGCCGCGAGGCTGATCGATACGATGGAAGCCAAAGGCGTCGTCGGCCCGTACGAGGGCAGCAAGCCGCGCGAGGTGCTGATGACGATGGAGCAATACCAGCAGCGGATTCCTTCCTGATTCGAAGCAAAGCAGTAAAAATGGGTATAAGAGGCTAACGCCTTTCTCATACTAACGGTCGAAGACCTAACATGTATGCAGAAAGGCGTGACCTTAGGTGAGTTATCGTCTCGTGATCGTAACGGTATGCGTCGTATTCGGCTTGCTGGGATTATATACATTGCAGCACCATACCCAAACGAGGGAAACGTTCAGCAATGCGATCCTCAAGCAAGGCTCCTCGGGCAAGGACATTTATGAGCTGCAGGGGCGATTAAAGGCTCTGGGCTACTATAACGGCAAAGTGGACGGGGACTTCGGATCGAAAACGAAAAACGCCGTCACCTGGTTCCAATGGAAGTTCGGCATGAAGTCGGACGGCGTCGTCGGGCCGAAGACGAAGCTGAAGCTGTGGCAGGCGACGAAGGACTGGAAGCCGACGGCGGAAGAAGTGCATCCTTCCGACAGGACGGGAGGCAGCGGCGGCGAGACCGCCAGAACGGACAGCGGCGGCGGAGGCGGAGGCAACAATCTGCCCGCCTCCAGCAATCTCGGCCTGTCCGAGAAAGATCTGAAAATTATGGCCAATGCGGTATACGGGGAAGCCCGGGGCGAACCGTACGAAGGACAGGTCGCTGTAGCCGCGGTCATTCTTAACCGGATGAAGTCTTCGGAGTTTCCGAATACGGCTTCCGGCGTCATTTTCCAACCGGGGGCGTTCACGGCGGTAGCGGACGGACAAATTTACTTGACGCCCAACGAGAAAGCCTACAAAGCGGTGAAGGACGCGATCAGCGGCTGGGATCCGAGCGACGGCTGCCTCTATTACTTCAATCCCGTCACGGCGACTTCCAAGTGGATCTGGACGCGTCCGCAATACAAGACGATCGGCAAGCATATTTTCTGCAGATAATTCCGCCAGTCGGCCCATGCAAGTCAAGGCAACCAACCCGCGTTCGCAGCGACGCGGTTGGTTGTTGTTATTTTCGGAGGTTTCCGGTTCCGTACCGGGGTTTGGGCCAGGAATTTGCTTCCTGTTCGTCCAATCGGGTAGAATGGGGCTGAAATGCCGCGATCCGCGGCGGGCTGCGATTATGATTAAAGGAGCATGAGATCATGTCCGAACAGTTCCAAAGAGGCTTATTGGGGCGACTGCGGCTGCACGTGCTGCCCACGAAACGCTTCAAAACGTTCGCGCTGTCATTGTTCGCGGGCGTCCCATTATCGGAAGAGCGCGTCACGTCTGTCGCGTTGACCCCGTTCGTGCTCAGGCGCGGAACGCAATCCTATCCGGAGACGATCTCCTTCAGGGAACGGTTGGACGATCTGTACGGAGCGGGCTTCGGCTTCGATCTGTACAAGAGAGGCGACCATCAGATCGTCCAGTTTCGGCTTGACATGATCAACGACCGTTTCGTGTCGTCTTCGCAGTTGCTGCTTGGGGAGGCGATGGCTTTCCTGGGCGAGGTGCTGACCGCTCCGGCGCTTGAGGACGGCCGGTTCAAGGCGAAATACGTGGAAGCGGAGAAGACGACGGTCTCCAAGCGGATCGACGCGATCATTAACGACAAGATCCGTTACGCGGCGGAGCGCTGCGTGGAGGAAATGTGCAAGGACGAACCGTTCCGGCTTCTGGCTCTGGGGAAAAAGGATCAACTGGCCGAGTACGATGCCGCCAAGCTGTACGAAGCGTATCGGAACTGGCTGAAGGAGGCTTCCTTCGATCTATATGTGTCTGGCGATACGACGCTGGAAGAGGTTCAGGCGTTGGCAGAGAAGGCGTTCCGGCTTCCCGCGGGTCAGCCTGCGGCCTATACGAAGCCCGAGCTCAGGGCGGCGCGTCCGGAAGTTCAGACGATCGTCGAGCGGCTGGACGTCGGACAGGGCAAGCTGAATATGGGGCTTCGCGTCGGAGCGACGTACGGCAGCGACCAATATGCTTCGCTCCTCGTCTACAACGGTCTTCTCGGCGGTTTTCCGCATTCGAAGCTGTTCGTGAACGTGCGCGAGAAGGCGAGTCTCGCCTACTACGCCTCGTCGCGGCTGGACGGCCACAAAGGCATTATGACGCTGCAATCGGGCATCGAGATCGCCAATTACGAGAAGGCGGTGCAGATCATCAAGGAGCAGCTCGAGGCGATGAAGAAAGGCGAGTTCGCGGAAGAAGATCTGCGGCGGACGCAGGCGATGATCGTCGGTCAGCTGCGGGAGCTGCAGGACTCGGCGTTCGAGAGAATCGCCTTCGACTTCAGCAACGTTATCTCCGGGGCTGAGCGGACGGGCGACAGCTTCATCGCCGAGATTATGGCGGTGACGCCGCAGATGGCGACGGAAGCGGCGCAAGGCGTCGCGCTGGATACGATCTACTTCCTGCGGGACCGGAAGGAGGAGGGGTGAGCATGGCGAAGCAAGCTTATCCGAAGCTGCAGGAGACGCTGTGGCACGAGAAGCTGGACAACGGCCTGGAAGTGTTCGTGCTGCCCAAGCCCGGCTTCACGAAGACGTACGCGACGTTCACGACGAAGTACGGCTCGGTGGACAATCACTTTACGCGCCCGGACGGCGAGACGATCGAGGTGCCGGACGGCATCGCCCATTTCCTCGAGCACAAAATGTTCGAAGAGCCGGACGGCGACATTTTCTCCAAGTTCGCTTCCCAGGGCGCTTCCGCGAACGCGTATACGAGCTTCGACCGGACGGTGTATTTGTTCACGGCGACCGGCGAGGTGGAGGCGAATCTGGACACGCTGCTGCACTTCGTGCAAAATCCTTATTTTACGGACGAGAACGTGGAAAAGGAAAAGGGCATTATCGTGCAGGAGATCGACATGTACAAGGACAATCCGGATTGGCGCGTCTATTTCGGGTTGATCGAGGCGTTGTACGACAAGCATCCGGTGCATATCGATATCGCCGGCACGGCCGATTCGGTTCGCTCGATTACGAAAGAAATGCTGTACGACTGCTACAATACGTTCTATCACCCGTCGAACATGACGCTGTTCGTCGTCGGCGGAGTCGATCCGGAGGAGACGCTGGCCCGCGTCAGGAAGGATCAGGCGGGCAAGTCGTTCCCTCCCGGCGGGGAAATCAAGCGGCACTTCGAGCAGGAGCCTCCGCAAGCGAAGCAGGATCGCAAGGAGCTGCAGCTTCCCGTATCGCTGCCGAAATGCTTGTTCGGATTTAAAGACGATCCGCACGGCGGAGACGATGCGGTGCGCCGCGAGCTGGCTTCCAAGCTCATGCTGGACGCGGTGCTCGGTTCCAGCACGGCGCTGTATCAGCAGCTGTATGACGAAAACCTGATCTCCGACGGCTTCGGCCATGAGTACAACACCGGGCCGGGCTACGCGTTCTCGATGATCGGCGGAGAAACCCGCGATCCCGACGAATTGGTGTCGCGGGTCAGCGAAGCGCTGTACGCGGCCGCTCGCGACGGCATCGCACCGGAAATATTCGAGCGAGCGCGGCGCAAGAAGATCGGGGCGTTCCTGCGGATGATGAACAGTCCGGAATCGATCGCCAGCGAGTTCACCCGATACCGCCATCGGGGCGGTGATCTGTTCGCCGTCGTCGAAATCTATGAGAGTCTGACGCTGGAGGAGATCAACGAGCGGGCCCAGGAGCATGCCCGTCCCGACCGCCGGGCGATCTCGATTGTTAGGAGCGGCGCCGTGTGAAGCGCGTCGCGCTGGTGACGGGCGCCTCCCGCGGCATCGGAGCGGCGGTCGCCCGTCAGCTGGCGGCAGACGGAGCGGACGTCGCCTTGCAGTACTATGCAGCCGCAGGAGCCGCGGAAGCGGTGGCGGACGATTGCCGGAGCCGCGGCGTGGAAGCGGCGGCGCTGCAAGCCGACTTGCGGTCGCGGACGGCTGTCGCGGAGCTGAAGGATCGGCTGGGTCGGCTGGGCTGGACGCCGAACGTCGTCGTGCATTGTGCCGGGCTGGCCCATTACGGCTTGCTCGACGATACGGAAGAGCAGATTTGGGACGATCTGATGAGTGTGAACCTGAAGGGCGCATACGATCTCGCCCGACATTTCGGTCCTTCGATGAGATGGGCCAGATGGGGACGGTTCGTCCTGCTCTCGAGCATCTGGGGCGAGAGCGGGGCGGCGGGCGAAGCGGTATACGCCGCGACCAAGGGCGGTCTGAACGCGTTCGCGAAATCGCTGGCCCGGGAGTGGGCTCCGGCGGGCGTCACCGTGAACGCGATCAGCCCGGGCGCGATCGAGACGGACATGCTGGGCGCGCTTGATTCGGAAGACAGGCGGGCGCTGTGCGAGGAAATTCCGGTGGGCAGGCTGGGTCGGCCGGAGGAAGTGGCGCAACTGGTGCGATATCTCGTGTCGGACGAAGCGGGCTACGTGACAGGGCAGACGCTCGGCCTGAACGGCGGCTGGCGGATGTAGCCGACCGGGGAAGCTCCGGGGCAGACGATGCGAATAAAATCGCTGAGTGACGGGTACATTACCGTTGGGCGATTTTATTTCAACCCGCAAGGAGGCTGCTCAATGTCAACCGTACTCAGCAATTTCGACACTTGGAAGAAGTTTTTGGGCGATCGCGTGGAAGCGGCCAAACGGCTCGGGATCAGCGAAGACGCCATCTCTAAGCTGGCTTACGAAATCGGCGAGTTTCTGGATCAGAAGGTCGATCCGAAAAATGACGAGGAGCGGGTTCTGAAAGAACTCTGGGACGTCGGCGACGATGCGGAGCGCAAAACGATGGCCCGATTGATGGTGAAGTTGGCGGACAGCAGCACTTAAGCAGCATCATAGCTCGGGAAAGCCCCTACACGGGGGCTTTTCTGTCCATATGGACGTTTGCCGAACTTTCGAATTTTATAGGACTTTCGGAGTAATAATCCGTTTTATTTTGCAGGATAATGAGGAGCGTTGTAGAATAAAGGAGAAGAGCGAACAAAACGGAATAATCGTCACCGACGTTATCTATATTCGGCATTATTTTCCGTAATTTGAACGAGGTGCAGGATGGAACCCAAACAATGGTACATGGAATACAAAATTCATAAAAACCGTCCGGGCCTGCTCGGCGATATCGCTTCATTGCTTGGGATGCTGGAAGTGAACATTCTGACGATCAATGGCGTGGAAGACCGAACCCGGGGAATGCTCCTGCAAACCGACGACGAAGAGAAGATTGAACTGCTCGGCAAGATGCTTCGCAAAGTCGACAACATTACCGTCAACAAGCTGCGTCAACCTAAGCTGACCGATATTTTGGCCGTGCGCCACGGCCGCTACATCGAACGGGATTCGGACGACAAGAAGACGTTCCGGTTCACTCGGGACGAGCTGGGACTTCTGGTCGATTTTCTCGGAGAGCTGTTCAAGAGGGATGGGAACCAGACGATCGGGCTCAGAGGGATGCCGCGCGTCGGCAAGACGGAATCGATCATCGCGGGCAGCGTATGCGCGAACAAGCGCTGGGCGTTCGTCTCTTCGACGTTGCTCAGACAGACGGTCAGAAGCCAATTGTCCGAGGACGAGATGCATCCGAACAACGTCTTTATCATCGACGGCATCGTCAGCACGATCCGCTCGAACGAGAAGCATTACGCGCTGTTGCAGGAGATTATGGCCATGCCTTCGACGAAGGTCATCGAGCATCCGGACATTTTCGTAAGGGAGTCGCAATTCGATTACGACGTGTTCGATTGCATCGTGGAGCTCCGCAATACGCCGGACGAAGAAATTACATATGAGAAGTTTACGACGGCCGGGCTCGGCGACGACTTCTAAAAACAAGACAAGCGACATAATGAAACGTATCATGAAGCCGGGAGGTGAGAGGCATGTCCGATTTGGGCGCTTTGCTGCGTAAAGCGCGAGAGCAGCGCGGGTATACGCTGGATGATATTCAAGAGTACACGAAAATTCGTAAAAGATATCTGGAAGCGATCGAAACGGGCGAATACAAAGTGCTCCCGGGGTCTTTTTATGTGCGTGCATTCGTGAAAACGTACGCAGAGACGGTCGGGCTGGATGCGGAAGAGGTGCTTCGCCTCTATCACCGGGAGCTGCCGCAGCCTCCTTCGTCGGAGACGGCTATTCCCGAGCCGATGATCAAGCCGAGGCGCAGAAGCGTGCAGCATAACGATCGGTGGGGCAAAGTCGCCGTATCGCTGCTGATGTGGGCATTTCCGATTTTGATCGTCGCCGTTATTTACGTATACTGGACCAATAATAAAGATCCGGATACGAAAGAGCTGAATCCGAACCCGCCGATTTCGACGGAAACGGCGTCTCCGAGCGTGCCGTCCGAGACGCCAAGCGTAACGCCTTCCGAGACCCTGTCTCCGACTCCGTCGATCGAGCCGGTTACGCTGACCTTCGTCAAGAAAGTCGGCAGCGTGAACTATTACGACGTTGCGCCGGGAACCGGACATCAGCTCAAATTGGAGGTTTCCGGCCGGGCGTGGATCGAGGTGCGCGAGAACAATCGGAACGGAACCGTGAAGTTCTCCAAAAACGTATCCGGGCCGGATACGCTGACTTTCGACTTGACGGTCCCGCTTTACGTGAACGTCGGCCGAACCGATCTCGTCGAATTTTTCGTGGATGATGCGACGTTCGACGACGGCAACGCTTCGGGCTCGACGAAATACATTTTTACCCCGGTTGCCGCAGGCGCGTCCGAAGGAACGGAATGACGCGTTCGACCCTGCCTGAGACAGACCGAGCCCTCTGCGGAGGGCTTTTTGTTTTAATCCGGGGGATTAGTCGTGATATAATAAAGCCATAAATGGGTAATAGATGAAAGGAAGAGGATCACATGGCATCGGAATACTCGTTCGACGTCGTATCGAAAGTGGACATGCAGGAAATGAACAATGCGGTTCAGCAAGCGCTGAAGGAAATCGAAACCCGATTCGATTTCAAAGGGAGCAAGAGCGACATCAAGCTGGAGGACGTTCAATTGACCGTGCTCTCGGACAGCGACTTCAAGCTGCAAAGCGTGGTCGACATTCTTCAGTCGAAAATGATCAAACGAGGCGTGCCGATTCTGAACCTCGACTACGGCAAGATCGAACCGGCTTCCGGAGGCACGGTGCGTCAGGTGATCAAGCTGAGGCAGGGGATCGACCAGGAGAACGCGAAGAAGATCAACGTGCTGATCCGCGATTCCAAGCTGAAGGTCAAGAGCCAGATCCAGGGCGATCAGCTTAGGGTTACCGGCAAAAGCAAGGACGACTTGCAATCGGTGATGTCGCTGCTTAAAGGCGCGGGATTGCCGCTGGAGCTGCAATTCACGAACTATCGTTAACCGTGCCTGCTTTTGACACCGTTCGGCGGGTTCGTTTATACTGTTGTGGATATCACAACGGACGTACGTTTGGGGGAAGTCATCGATGGTAGAGAAAGTCAGCGTCGTCACGCTGGGTTGCGAGAAGAACTTGGTCGACTCCGAGATTATGTCGGGACTCGTCCACCAGAGAGGCTTCAAGCTGGTAGAGAAGCCGGAGGACGCGACGGTCGTTATCGTAAATACGTGCGGGTTCATCGACGCCGCGAAGGAAGAGTCGGTGAACACGATTTTGAATCTGGCGGAGCTGAAAGAGACGTCCCGTCTTAAGGCGCTCATCGTGTCGGGCTGTCTGACGCAGCGCTACAAGAAGGAACTGATGGACGAGATGCCGGAGATCGACGGGATCGTCGGAACGGGCGATTTCCATCGTATCAACGACATCATCGACGAGGCGCTGCGCGGAACGAAACCGGTCTACGTCGGCAATCCCGTGTTCAACTACGAAGAAGCGATGCCGAGAATTCTGAGCACGGCGCGCCACACGGCGTTCGTCAAGATCGCCGAGGGCTGCGATAACGCGTGCACATTCTGCAGCATTCCGATCATGCGGGGCAAATTCCGCAGCCGCTCTATCGAATCGATTCTGGCGGAGGTAGAGAATCTCGCGAAGCAGGGCGTTAAGGAAGTCAGCCTGATCGCGCAGGATTCTACGAATTACGGCACCGACCTGTACGAAGGGTTCAGGCTGCCGGAACTGCTGAACCGGGTAAGCGAAGTGCCGGGCATCGAGTGGGTGCGCCTGCATTATGCCTATCCGGGCTTCTTCACGGACGAGCTGATCGAGACGATCGCGGCCAACCCGAAAGTATGCGACTATATCGATATGCCGCTGCAGCACAGCGAGGACGCGATTCTGAAGAGAATGCGCCGCCCGGGCCGGCAGCGCGACGTACGCGAGCTGATCGGCAAAATCCGCGCGCGTATTCCGGATGCGGCTCTGCGCACGTCGATGATCGTCGGCTTCCCGGGAGAGACGGACGAGGAGTTCGAGAGGCTGTGCGACTTTGTCCGCGAGATGAAGTTCGACCGGCTTGGCGTGTTTACGTATTCCCAAGAGGAAGATACGCCGGCGAATCGGCTGCCGAACCAGGTGCCGGACGAAGTGAAGCAGTTCCGCGCCAATACGCTGATGGAGATTCAGCGCGAGGTTGCCAACGAGAACGCGGCCAAATATGTCGGACGCACGATCGACGTGCTGGTGGAGCGCTATGACGGCCGCAGCGACGTCTATATCGGCCGCAGCCAATACGATGCGCCTGAAGTTGACGGGGAAGTGTTCATTACGAACTGTCCCGTGGAGATCGGTCAGATGAGCAAGGTTCGGATTACCCATGCGTACGAGTACGATTTGTCAGGGGAGGGAATCGCGTGAACCTCGCAAACCGGATCACGCTTGCCAGAATCTTTCTCGTGCCGATCGTCACGATCTTCCTGTTGGTCAAGTTGAACTTGGGATCGCTCACGATCGGCGAGTATTCGATTTCCTACAACCAAGTGTGCGCGCTTCTGCTGTTTATCATCGCGGCGAGCACGGACGGATTGGACGGCTATATCGCGCGCAAGCGCAAAATCGTGACGAATCTCGGCAAGCTGCTCGATCCGCTCGCGGACAAGCTGCTGATGGCCGCCGTCCTGATCGCTTTAGTCGAGATGGAGAAGCTGGGCGCTTGGGTGGCGATTATCATCATCAGCCGCGAATGGGCGGTAACGGGGCTTCGGCAGGTCGCGCTGCTGGAAGGGGCGGTGCTCGCCGCCAGCAAATGGGGCAAATGGAAAACGGCGATTCAGATCACGATGATTATCGTGCTGCTGTTGAACAATTTTCCGTTTAACTTCATCGATCTGCGCATCGACCTCGTCGTCGTGTGGGCGGCCGTGCTGATCACCGTCTATTCGGGCGTCGACTACTTCCTGAAAAACAAAAATCTGATTCCGGTCTCGGACTGAGCGGGGCGGCCTTCGGGCTCGTCCGCGGCTTCGTCCGGACCTCATGGGGTGCGGTTTCATGAGAGCAGAGATTATTGCCGTCGGTACGGAGCTGCTCCTCGGTCAAATCGTAAACACGAACGCCCAGTATCTGTCGCGCGGTTTGGCAGAGCTGGGCATTGATGTTTATTACCAGACCGTGGTGGGCGACAACAAGCAGCGATTGATGGAAGCGATCGGCATCGCGCGCAGCAGGGCGGACCTGCTCGTATTCACGGGCGGGCTCGGACCGACGCAGGACGACCTGACGCGGGACGCGCTTGCCGAATACTTGGGCAAGGGGATAGAACTGCACGAGCCGACGATGGATAAGATCTTGAAGATGTTCGCCGGCCGCGGCGGCGCGTTCGTCGAGAGCAACAGGCGGCAGGCGCTGCTCATCGAGGGGGCGACGCCGCTGCGCAACGATACGGGTTTGGCCGTCGGCAACGCGCTGAGCGCGGATGGAACGTTGTATGTGCTGCTGCCGGGGCCGCCGCGCGAGATGAAGCCGATGTTCGACAATGACGGCTCTGCCTGGCTGAAGGAGCAGTTGGGGCCGGCTCATTCGCTCCATTCCGTCATGCTGAAGTTCGCCGGCATCGGGGAATCGATGCTGGAAGATCTGCTGCTCGATCTCATCGAGGCTCAGCAGGACCCTACGATCGCCCCTTACGCCAAGGAAGGCGAAGTAGCGGTCCGCGTGTCGACGAAGGCTGTGGACGCTGAGGAGGCCTCGCGTAAGCTGGAAGCGACGCTTGTGGAGATTCGCGGGCGCACGGAGGCCTACTTGTTCGCCGAGGAGGACGTGCCGATCGAAGCTTCGGTTGTAAGGATGCTGACGGGGCAGCAGCGCACTCTGGCGCTGGCGGAGAGCTGCACCGGCGGCATGGTTTCGGAGCTGATCACGACGATTCCGGGCAGCGCGGTCGTGTACCGGGGCGGCATCGTCTCGTATAGCAACGAAGCGAAAATGCGGCAGCTCGGCGTGTCGCGGGAGCTGCTGGAGGGGGATGGCGCTCCGGGAGCGATCAGCGCCGAGACGGCTCTCGCGATGGCGGAGGGCGCGCGAGCAGCTATGGACGCTGACTTCGCGTTGTCCGTGACCGGTAACGCGGGGCCGGCAGCGGCGGAGGACAAACCCGTCGGCCTCGTCTATGTCGGCTTGGCCGAGCGGGAGCGCGAGACGAGGGTGGAGAAGCTTCAACTGTCGGGCGATCGGGAGGGCATCAGGCTTCGGGCGACGAAGCGCGCTCTCTATATGCTCTGGCAGTCTTTGTCCGGTCAGCGGAGGGATTAGTCGGTCTCTCTGTCGCTTAAGTGCGCCGATTGTCTCGTTTTGAGCCTCGTATGGCCATTATCCCGTTCAGTCAGGTTGAGCGCGGTAGCTGGAATGGTGCGTTTTGAGGTGCGTATGGCCATTATCCCGTTCGTTCAGGACGTGCGTGGTAGTGGGCGTGATGTGTTTAGGGGCGCATAAGGCAATTAGCATGGAGGTCTTCGGTCTATACGGCTACCTTGGGGGCATGTCCTGATCGACGGGGATAATGGCCGCAGGTTGTTGTCGGAGGAGCTTTGCGGCAAGTTCAAAGGAGGGCCTCTGAGCGGCGGGGATAATGGCCGGACTCCGGCGGCGAAGATCTCGGTTAGTCAGAGTTGCTGAGCGAACGGGATAATTGTGACAGAAATTTGTCGAGGCTTGCCAACCTTCGGAGCAATGTGTTAAAGTTTACTAGAAAGTTGCGGAAGAACCGTAGCGAAGAATACTTTGCTGCGGTTCTTTTTTGCAAGAAAATCGAACAAATGTTCTTAAAAAGCTTGGCAAACGCATGGAAACGCGGTATGATAAAACTATCAAAAAGAGATAAAGGATGTGGGTGTGTTGTCGGATCGTCGCGCCGCATTAGACATGGCCTTGCGCCAGATCGAGAAGCAATTCGGTAAAGGTTCCGTTATGAAGTTGGGAGAGAGCGCCCAGCGTACGGTAGAGACGGTGTCCAGCGGCGTGCTGGCGCTTGATATCGCGCTCGGCATCGGCGGCTACCCGCGCGGGCGGATTATAGAAGTGTACGGACCGGAATCGTCCGGTAAAACGACGGTATCCCTGCACGCAATCGCGGAAGTTCAGCGTTCGGGCGGCACGGCGGCGTTCATTGACGCGGAGCATGCGCTCGACCCGACTTACGCGAGAAACTTGGGCGTCAACATCGACGAGCTGCTGCTTTCCCAGCCGGATACGGGAGAGCAGGCGCTGGAGATCGCCGAAGCGCTCGTACGCAGCGGAGCGGTCGACATCATCGTTGTCGACTCGGTAGCCGCGCTCGTTCCGAAAGCGGAAATCGAAGGAGACATGGGAGATTCGTTCGTCGGGCTTCAGGCGCGTCTGATGTCCCAGGCGATGCGTAAGCTGTCCGGCGCGATCAGCAAGTCGAAGTGTCTGGCCATCTTCATCAACCAACTGCGCGAGAAGGTCGGCGTCATGTTCGGCAATCCGGAGGTTACTCCGGGCGGACGAGCGCTGAAGTTCTATGCGAGCGTGCGTCTTGACGTGCGCCGCGTTGAGGCCATCAAGCAAGGCAACGACGTAGTGGGCAACCGCACGAAGATCAAGGTCGTGAAGAACAAGGTGGCGCCTCCGTTTAAGCAAGCGGAAGTGGACATCATGTACGGCGAGGGGATCTCCAAGGTCGGCAGCATCGTGGACATCGGCACCGAGCAGGATATTATCCAGAAGAGCGGTGCGTGGTTCTCTTATAATAGCGAACGGCTGGGCCAAGGACGGGAGAATGCCAAGCAATATTTGAAGGACAATACGGAGATCTCGGACAAGATCGAGAAGCAAATCCGCGAACTGTTGCTTAATGCTTCCGTAGTAGCCAATCAGACAGCCTCTTTCTCCGCCGAAGAGGATGAGGATGACGCCGAGTTCGCCGAAGAGCTGTAACTTGATAGAAGACTCGGAAGACTGATCAATCCAATATAAGCGAGGGGCGGCATACTCAATGCCGCCCTTTGCGTCTGGAGAGAGGGGTGTAAGCGATGGATAAGGAGAAGCAGCCGCGGTTGCCTATTGAAGGAGCCGTAGTTATGGGGATCGAGTCTCATCCGAAGAAACCCCACATGTACCGGGTGGCGCTGAAGCTGAATATAGCTCCGGAATTAGAGGACGAGCCCGGAGGTAAAGATGAAGCTGAGAAGGACTGGAACTCCGAAGTGGACGAGCTGATCGCCGGAGCAAGAGGTGAGGGGTTAGAGGAAGGCGAAAGGGATGCCGGACCGAAGAGTTGGAACTCCGAAGTGGACGAGCTGATTGCCGGTGCGAAAACGGTGAAGCGTTCGGAGGAGACGGTGCTTACGGTGCACGAGGATACGCTGGTGAGTTGGCGGTTGCTGAGCGGGCGCAGGCTGACGGCGGAGGAGGTAGAGACGCTTAGGCAGGATGAACAGAAGGAGGAAGCGTACCGGTCGGCGCTGCTAATGCTGGAGAGGAAACCGCGGACGACGGCGGAGTTGTCTCTGGCACTGAAGCGCAAAGGGTATGGCGGGGACATCGTCGAGGCGTGCGTAGAGCGGCTACGGGCGAGGAAGATGCTGGACGACTCGGCCTATGCCAAGAGGTTTACGGAGCAGCGGGCGGCCGGACAGCGCAAGGGGAGGATGTTGATTCGGCAGGAGCTGCTGCAGCGGGGCGTCGACAGGCAAGATGTGGAGCGGGCGATCGGCGAATTGGACAGCGACGTCGAGCAGGAATCCGCGCTTGCATTGGCTCGCAAACGGTGGCCTTCAACGAAAGGGAACGACAGGGAACGCAAAATGAAGCTGATGGGAATGCTGCTGCGAAGAGGCTTTCCAAGCGGCATCGCGAGGACGGCGGTACAGCAAGCAGCGGCCGAGTCGGCCGAGCCGGAGTGGGAGGAAGCCGAGGAAGAAGGTTTCCACGAGGATTACGATATGGATAATTAAGGGGCGGGTTCGCAACAATCGCGAATCCGCTTTCGGACGTTGCTTGACAATCCAATTTCGCAAAAGATAAAATGATTTTGTATTCCATTTTCCCACTCCGGCCGTTTTTTCCTTCCAAGAAGCGATTCGGAGCGCGTTTTTACGACACTTTTTGCTTTGTTCACACGTAATCAAACGGTTTGGAAACCGGAAGATCAATTGAATAAGTATCCCCAAGCGGTTGCCTTGGTGATGCAACGAGGAGGTGAGAGACCATGATGGAGCCATGGATCTGGATCTTGATCGTTCTCGTTGTTGGCGTCCTTTGCTTTGGGATCGGTTATGTCGTACGCAAATCCATTGCGGAAGCCAAAATCTCCAGCGCCGAAGCGGCTGCGGTACAGATCGTGGAAGCGGCTAAAAAAGAAGCTGAAGCGGTACGCAAGGAAACGGTGCTGGAAGCCAAAGACGAGGTGCACAAACTCCGTAACGAAGCGGAACGCGATATTCGCGAGCGCCGCAACGAAATTCAACGCCTGGAAAGGCGGCTGTTGCAGAAGGAAGAGTCGCTGGATCGCAAGCTCGAAGCGTTGGAGCGCAAAGAGGAGCAAGTCGCCAACAAAGAGAAGCGAGTCGAAGAGATTCAAGACCAGATCGAAGTGCTGCATAAGCAGCAAATTGCCGAGTTGGAGCGGATTTCCAATCTGACGACGGAAGACGCCAAGCAGCTCATCTTGTCGAGCGTGGAGCAGGAAGTGCGCCACGAGACGGCACAGATGATCAAGGAAATCGAGCAGCAGGCGAAGGAAGAAGGCGACAAGAAGGCGCGCGACGTCATCTCGCTCGCGATTCAGCGTTGTGCCGCGGATCACGTGGCGGAGACGACGGTATCCGTCGTTGCGCTGCCTAACGAGGAGATGAAGGGACGGATTATCGGTCGCGAAGGCCGCAACATTCGTGCCCTGGAGACGTTGACGGGTATCGATCTCATTATCGACGATACGCCGGAAGCGGTAATCCTGTCGGGCTTCGATCCGATTCGCCGGGAGATCGCCAGAACCGCTCTCGAGAAGCTGGTGGCGGACGGACGGATTCATCCGGCCCGGATCGAGGAAATGGTCGAGAAGTCCCGCAAGGAAGTGGACGAACGGATTCGGGAGTACGGCGAGCAAGCGACGTTCGAAGTGGGCGTACACGGCCTGCATCCGGATTTGATCAAAATTCTCGGCCGTCTGAAGTTCCGGACGAGCTACGGACAGAACGTGCTGAAGCATTCGATGGAAGTCGCCTATTTGACCGGTCTGATGGCCGGAGAGCTGGGAGAAGACATCACGCTTGCCAAGCGCGCGGGTTTGCTTCATGATATCGGCAAAGCGCTCGACCACGAAGTGGAAGGCTCGCATGTCGAGATCGGCGTGGAATTGGGCAAGAAATACAAGGAACATCCCGTTGTCATTAACAGTATCGCATCTCACCACGGGGACGAGGAAGCGACTTCGGTTATCGCGATGCTCGTAGGGGCCGCGGATGCGCTCAGCGCAGCCCGCCCAGGCGCTCGCCGCGAAACGCTGGAGACGTACATCCGCCGGCTCGAGAAGCTGGAGGCGATCTCGGAGTCGTTCGAAGGCGTCGAGAAGTCCTACGCGATCCAAGCCGGACGCGAGGTGCGCGTCATGGTTCAACCGGAGAAGATCGACGATACGGAGGCGTTCCGTCTCGCTCGGGATATTACGAAGAAGATCGAGGGTGAACTGGATTATCCGGGGCACATTAAAGTTACGGTCATTCGCGAAACCCGTGCGGTCGAATACGCCAAATAAGGCGCGGAATGCAGGGAAGGCTGAGAAGTGGCTGCGGCAACACGCAGCCGCTTTTTCCCTTTTATACGGGGCTATGGAAAGAGAGCGTGAAACAGATGAAGGTCGTTTTTATCGGCGATATCGTCGGCAATGTAGGGAGAGATACGGTCAAGCGGCTGCTGCCGTGGATCAAGGACAAATATCAGCCGCATATCGTGATCGCCAACGGGGAAAACGCGGCGGGAGGACGCGGCATTAACGCGTCGATCGCCCGCGAGCTGTTCGAATGGGGCGTGCACGGCATTACGATGGGCAACCATACGTGGGATAATCGCGACATCTTCGAGTTTATCGACGACGAACCGCGCATGGTCCGTCCGTCCAATCTGCCGCCCGGAACGCCGGGCCGCGGCAGCATGATCGTCAAAGTCGGAAACAAGGAGCTCGGCGTCGTCAATTTGATCGGGCGCACGTTCCTGCCGCCGGCGGAATGCCCGTTCCGAACGGCGGACGAAGAGATCGAGGCGCTTCGCCGTCAGACGAAGTGCGTGCTGGTCGATTTCCATGCGGAGGCGACGAGCGAGAAGATCGCGATGGGCTGGCATCTGGACGGCTATGCGTCGCTGGTCGTGGGGACGCATACGCACGTGCAGACGAACGATGCGCGCATCCTGCCGGAAGGGACCGCTTACTTGACGGATGCGGGCATGACGGGACCGCGCGACGGCGTGCTCGGCATGGAGAAGGAGACGGTGCTTCGCCGTTTCATTACAGGTATGCCGGCGCGGTTTACGGTAGCCGAGGGCAAATGGACGCTGAACGGCGTATTCGTGGACATCGACGAAGCGACGGGCAAGGCGGTTAAAGTACAAAATATTAGCGTCGACGAGGACTCCTGGATCGCCGTGTGAGCGTTGTCTGAATTGTCGGACAATTTCATGACCGTACCTCTCGGGAAAAGAAGGAATTATCGGGCGAGTTACCGAATAAGTATGCCTTAGTGGGCCCATCCTTCGATTTCCGATGAATTCCCGATGCAACCGATGAGCCGGATAGGCGGGTTGTCATAAGAGGAGGTACTGGTCATGGAAGTATTAAAGGTTTCCGCAAAGTCCAATCCAAATTCCGTAGCAGGCGCACTGGCGGGCGTGCTTCGCGAGCGGGGCGCCGCCGAATTGCAAGCGATCGGGGCCGGGGCGTTGAACCAAGCCGTCAAAGCGGTGGCGATCGCCCGTGGATTCGTGGCGCCGAGCGGCGTGGACTTGATCTGCATCCCGGCATTCACGGATATTGTGATCGACGGAGAAGACCGGACGGCGATTAAGCTGATCGTAGAGCCGAGATAGTCCGCCGGAGAGAAGCTGTTGACCTGTTGTTTGATGATGCGAGCGGTTCGGCGCGAAGCGCCGGAGACGGCGCATGATCGATGCGACAGGTTTTTTTGTGCCTGCATGAGCCAAGGGGATAGGAAAAAGGAATCATTCGGGAGGGAAAACGAATGAAAATCGTCGATTTGCACGCCGACGTGCTGTGCAAGCTGCTTGAGAACCCGGGCGTACGCTGGAGGGAGCCGAAGGCCGGAGAAGCCGCACCGTTCGACGCGACGCCGGGAAGGCTGCGGGAAGCGGGAGTCGCGCTTCAAGTCTTTCCTCTGTTCTTGCCGGAGGAGCTGCCGCAAAATCCGGAGACGTTGTTCCGAGGGGCCGAGCTGTTCTGGAGCGAAGTGTTGACGGCGCCGGGCTTTAAGCTGATTCGCACCTCCGCCGATCTCGAGACGGCCCGGAAGGAAGGGCGGATCGGCGCTCTGTTTTCCCTCGAAGGCGCGGGCGCTCTGGACGGAGAACTGTGGGGGCTCCGCTTGCTTCATCGGTTGGGGCTGCGTCTGCTCGGGCCGACCTGGAACCATGCGAACTGGGCTTGCGACGGAGCGACGGAGCCGAGAGGCGGCGGGTTTACGAAAGCCGGGAGGCAGCTGGTTACGGAATGTGAAAAACTGGGTATCCTATTAGATGTGTCCCATCTGTCCGATCGGGGGTTCTGGGAGCTGTCCGAGCGGGCGACTCGCCCGTTCATCGCTTCGCACTCCAACGCGCGTTCGATCGTCGATCATCCGCGGAATTTGACGGACGAGCAGATTCGGGCCGTGATCGCGTCGGACGGGCTCGTCGGCATCACGTTCGTCCCTTGGTTCGCGTCGGTTGCGGAACCGGCCCGGATCGAGGACGTTCTTCGGCATGTCGATCACGTGTGCGCGCTTGGCGGGGAGAAACATCTCGCGCTGGGCTCCGATTTCGACGGCATCTTCAGGCATGTCCAAGGGCTTGAGCATCCGGGACGTTATCCGGATCTAATAGAAGAGATGCTGAAACGTTATCCGGAAACTTTCGTACACGATATTATGGGGGACAACGCCTTCCGCTTTTTGAAGACAAATCTACCTAATTGAACTGTTCGAGGAAAATCGTTCTCAATTTGGGAACGTTTTCATCGCAAACTGTTATGCGTTCGTTAAGCGAATATGTCTTGCATTTTACGTTCGTTAAACATAAGATTTATACGGGTAATAAAATATCATTGGGTAAATCTGTCGAAATTGGACGAACCAGAGATTAAGAGGAGATGGGCACTGTGATCAGTCAACTGTCATGGAAAATTGGCGGCCAGCAAGGGGAAGGCGTGGAAAGCACGGACCGAATCTTCTCTACTGCCCTCAACCGTCTGGGTTATTACCTGTATGGGTACCGGCACTTTTCCTCGCGGATCAAGGGCGGACACACGAACAACAAAATCCGTATCAGCACGAAGCCGATTCGGGCGATATCCGACGATTTGGACATTCTGGTCGCTTTCGACCAGGAGACCATCGATCTGAACGCGGGCGAGCTTCGGCCCGGCGGCGTCGTTGTCGCGGATGCGAAGTTCTCGCCGACGATTCCGGAAGGCGTGCAGGCGCGCCTGTTCGCAGTACCGATTACGGCCATCGCAGAAGAACTTGGCACTTCCCTCATGAAAAACATGGTCGCTTCCGGGGCATCTTGGGGGCTGCTTGGTCTGCCCATGGAAGTATTCAATAAAGCGGTTGAAGAAGAATTCGGACGTAAAGGCCCGGCCATCGTGGAAAAGAACGTGGAAGCGGTGCGGCGCGGCGCTGAGTTTATTCTGGAGCAGGCGGGCGGTCCGCTTGACGAGTTCAAGCTGGAAGACGCGGACGGCAAGATGAAGCTGTTCATGATCGGGAACGAAGCGCTGGCGCTCGGCTCGATTGCGGGCGGCTGCCGTCTCATGTCGGCGTATCCGATTACTCCGGCGTCCGAAATTATGGAATATTTGATCAAGAAGCTGCCGAAGTTCGGCGGCACGGTCGTGCAGACGGAGGACGAGATTGCTGCGGTGACGATGGCGATCGGCGCCAACTACGCGGGCGTCCGCACGATGACGGCTTCCGCGGGACCGGGATTGTCGCTGATGATGGAAGCGATCGGCCTGGCCGGCATGACGGAGACGCCTCTGGTCATCGTCGATACGCAGCGCGGCGGTCCTTCCACGGGCTTGCCGACGAAGCAGGAGCAATCCGACATCAACGCGCTGATCAACGGCACGCACGGCGAAATTCCGAAGCTGGTCGTCGCCCCGAGCACGATCGAGGAATGCTTCTACGATATGATCGAAGCTTTTAACCTGTCGGAAGAGTACCAAATTCCCGTCATCGTCGCGACGGACCTGCAGCTGTCGCTCGGCAAGCAGACGTCGGAGCCGCTCGATTACGACAAAATCGTGATCAAGCGCGGCAAGCTGGTCACCGAAGAGCTGCCGCCGAACGAGGATAACCGTCTGTTCAAGCGCTACGAGTTCACCGAGGACGGGATTTCCCCTCGCGTGCTTCCGGGAGCCAAGCACGGCATCCATCACGTCACGGGCGTCGAGCACGACCAGGAAGGGCGTCCTTCGGAGAACGCGCTGAACCGCGAGAAAATGATGGACAAACGCCTCGGCAAAATCGATAATCTGCGCGTTACGGACGCGGTGAAAGTCGACGCGCCTCACGCCAACCCGGATCTGCTCATCGTGTCGATGGGGTCGCTGGGCGGAACGATCGAAGAAGCCCGCACCCGCTTGACGGAGAACGGCATTACGACAAACCAGATGATGGTGCGCCAGATGCATCCGTTCCCGAGCGAGCTGGTGAAGCCGCATCTCGATGCGGCCAAGCAAGTCGTCGTTCTGGAGAACAACGCGACGGGGCAGCTTGCCAATCTGATCAAGCTGAATCTCGGCTATCACGATAAAATCCGCAATTTGCTGAAGTACGACGGAACGCCGTTCCTGCCTTCGGAAATCCACAAAGCGTGCAAGGAGCTGATCTAAGATGGCCACATTTAAGGAATTTCGCAACAATGTGAAGCCGAATTGGTGCCCGGGCTGCGGCGACTTCTCCGTTCAAGCCGCGATCCAGCGCGCTGCGGCGAACGTCGGCCTGGAGCCGGAACAGCTTGCGGTCATCTCGGGAATCGGCTGTTCGGGCCGGATTTCCGGCTATATTAACGCTTACGGTCTGCACGGCATCCACGGGCGCGCGTTGCCGATCGCCCAAGGCGTTAAGCTCGCGAACCGCGAGCTGACGGTCATCGCCTCCGGCGGCGACGGAGACGGCTTCGCGATCGGCATGGGCCATACGGTTCACGCCATTCGCCGTAACCTGGACATTACGTACATCGTCATGGACAACCAAATTTACGGCTTGACGAAGGGCCAGACTTCTCCGCGAAGCGCGGAAGGCTTCAAGACGAAGTCGACGCCGGAAGGCTCGATCGAATCGACGCTGTCACCGCTGGAGATCGCCTTGTCGGCCGGCGCGACGTTCGTCGCCCAGTCGTTCTCGAGCGATCTGAAGCAGCTTACTTCCTTGATCGAGCAAGGGCTCGCCCATAAAGGCTTCTCGCTCATCAACGTATTCAGTCCTTGCGTGACGTTCAATAAAATCAATACGTACGATTGGTTTAAGGAAAATATCGTGAACCTGGACCAGTTCCCGGATTATGATCCTTCCAACCGTGTCGCCGCGATGAACAAAATCATGGAGACCAACGGTATGCTGACCGGTCTGATTTATCAGAACAAGGAGCGCAAGTCGTACGAGGATCTGTTGACCGGCTTCAAGGAAGAAGCGCTCACGAAGCAGGATTTGACGTTGGCTCGCCAAGACTTTGACAAATTGTTGGCGGAATTCAAATAAGGCCCGATTCGGGCCGTACAGACGAGGCGCGCGGGTTTGTCCCGCGCGTTTCTTGCGTTATACTGGGATAGACAACAGATTTGGAGAAAGGTTGGGTTGTTCATGAGTGGAGCGGAGAGCAAGAAAGTCCCCGTAGGCGTATCGGCCCGCCATATTCATCTATCCCAGGAGCATGTGGAGGCTTTGTTCGGAGCGGGAGCGAAGCTGACGGAATTCAAGCCGCTGTCGCAGCCCGGGCAATTCGCCGCGAACGAGACGGTAGCCGTATTCGGACCGAAAGGTTCTTTTCCTAAAGTACGTATTCTTGGCCCGGCTCGCAGGGCGACGCAGCTGGAAGTGTCCCGCACGGACGCGTTCTCGCTCGGGTTGAATCCGCCTGTGCGCGAGTCCGGCAACATCGAGGGCACGCCGGGCATTCGCATCGTCGGTCCCGCGGGCGAAGTGACTGTAGACAAAGGCGTAATCGTGGCGGCTCGGCATATTCATTTTCACACGTCGGATGCCGAACGCTGGGGGATTCAGGACAAGCAGCTGCTCAAGGTTAGGGTCGGGGGCGACCGCGGCGTCGTATTCGAGCAGGTCGTTGCCCGAGTGTCCGCGGACTTCGCGCTCGATATGCACATCGATACGGACGAAGGCAACGCGGCCGGCGTGAATACCGGCGACTTCGGGGAAATCGTGGAGTAGCCCACAGTAGATTCGTGGAAATAACCCCGGCTGAAGACCTTCCCCCTTCTACAATCAGGGTGAAGGTCTTCTTGCGAGTCGTGATGGATTCAAGTGATTCGTTGTGCTATAATTTTTTATTGATGCCTTTATGTTAAATTATCGATTCAATCGCGGAATTGATCATAAAAGGAAGTGAGATCGCACATGACGCAGGGGGCCTCGAACGGGTCTAAGCCGGCAGGCCAGGCCAAAGATTACAGCAAATACTTTGACTTCTCCGGCGCCAAAGTCATTTCCGAAGATGAGAGTGGTCGCACGATCCGCCTGAACGGACGGGATATCCACATCGTCTCTGAGCCGAACTACCGTCAGGAGAAGCAGCGCGGCAAGGAAGAGGTCCAGGTTCACTACGAGAACGCCATACCCGACGACTTGAAGTCGCTTGGCCTCGGAAGGAAATACTTGATCTATACGTACGGCTGCCAGATGAACGAACACGACACGGAAGTGATGCGCGGCCTGTTCGAGGAGATGGGCTACGAGCCGACGGAAGAACGGGCGGATGCCGACGTCATTCTGCTCAATACGTGCGCGGTGCGCGAGAACGCGGAGGACAAGGTGTTCGGCGAGCTCGGGCATCTGAAGGTGCTGAAGCAACAGCGCCCCGAGCTCATTCTCGGCGTGTGCGGCTGCATGTCGCAGGAGGCATCGGTCGTGAACAGGCTGATGCAGAAGCACGCGCATGTGGATCTCATTTTCGGAACGCACAATATCCATCGTCTTCCTCATCTGCTGCAGGAAGCCCACTTCGGCAAGGAAATGGTGATCGACGTCTGGTCCAAGGAAGGCGACATCATCGAGAATCTCCCGAAGAAGCGGACCGAAGGGCTGCGCGCTTGGGTGAATATCATGTACGGCTGCGACAAGTTCTGCACGTACTGCATCGTACCGTACACGCGAGGTAAGGAGCGGAGCCGGCTGCCGGAGGACGTGATCGCGGAGGTTCGCGATCTTGCCCGCCAAGGGTTCAAGGAGATTACGCTGCTGGGGCAGAACGTGAACGCTTACGGCAAAGATTTTGCGGATCGCGACTACCGCTTCGGGGACTTGATGGACGACATTCGGAAAATCGATATTCCCCGCGTCCGGTTTACGACTTCGCACCCTCGCGACTTCGACGACCATCTGATCGAGGTGCTGGCCAAGGGCGGTAATCTGGTCGAGCATATCCACTTGCCGATGCAGTCGGGAAGCACGGAAGTGCTCAAGCGGATGAGCCGCAAGTATACGAGGGAGCGCTTCCTGGACTTGGCGCTGCGGATTCGGGGAGAAATTCCGAACGCGGTGCTGACGACGGACATTATCGTGGGCTTCCCCGGCGAGACGGAGGAACAATTCGAAGAGACGCTGTCGCTCGTGCGCGAAGCGGGCATCACGTCCGCGTACACGTACATCTATTCTCCGCGGGAAGGCACGCCGGCGTTCGATATGCCGGACAATGTGCCTTACGAGGTGAAGCAGAAGCGGCTCGCGCGTCTGAACGAAGTTATCGGCGAGCTGTCGCTCGAGCATCACCGATCGCTTGTGGGCCAAATGATCGAGGTGCTCGTAGAGGGAGAAAGCAAGAACAGGGCAAACGTGTTGTCCGGCCGCAGCCGTTCGAACAAGCTGATTCATTTTGAAGGGCAGAAGGAATGGATCGGGCAGTTCGTACAGGTAAAGGTGACGGCCGCGCAGTCCTGGTACTTGAAGGCGGAAGTTGTCGGGGAGCCGGCGGCGTCGAGTCAAGCGGGGTAAACGGGAAGCGGATCCAGCGAGATATAGCAACAGTTGAAACAGAGATACGAGACGAGAGCCGGGAGGAATAGGTTAATGTCAGCACATGCACACGGTCACGACCATGACCACGACCACGATCATCATGGGGGAGCTTGCTCGATCCCGTCGTTCGATAATCGGGAATTGATCGTTCGCGACGATATTCTAAGCAGAGCGCGCGAGTTGGCCAATCTGATTACGACGACCGAGGAAGTCGGCGTCTACCAGCAGGCGGAGAAGCGGATCCAGACCCATGAACGGGTTCAAGGACTGATCGCCCAAATCAAGAAAAAACAGAAGGAGCTCGTCGCGTTCCAGAACACGTTCAAAAACCAGGCGATGGCGGAGAAGATCGAAGCGGAAATCAACGAGCTTCAGGACGAGCTCGACGGCATTCCGATCGTTCAACAGTTCCAGCAGAGCCAGGTGGACGTTAATTATATGCTCCAGTCGATCATTACGATTATTCGCGATACGGTGGCGGAGAAGATCGATGTGGAAGCGGCGAAACCGGCGGAAGCTCCGGAGACTTGCGACTAATTCGGTTCGGAGGGGCGAGTTTGGCGGTGGCGTTGGGCTGTGCATAAGAGGCCGGGTTTGTCCATAACCTACAGGCGGAGCAGAGACAGGCTTTATCTCATGCTTGCATGACGAAGGAGGACAGGCCGATGACGGAAGGCATTCCGAACTCGCAGACCCGCGCGCCCAAACCGGACGATCCGAAGAAGCAGGGACGATCTGCGGCGAAGAAAAAATCGAAGTGACGAAAACGGCGGCGTTGGGGTGGATATCCCTTCGCCGCCGTTTCTTTCTTTGCCGTTCCGTGCGGGGGAAGACTTGTTCTCGCCGTTGCAGTCAGCGGCTGGAGCTTGGCGAGGGAGCGATGCTAAGCGTAAAGTTGCGTTGATCGAATTGGATCAGATGTTTCTGATTGGGAGCGAGCTTCCACCTCTGCAGCCATTGCGAAGATAAGCGGAGGCGGTCATCCGATAGATTGGCCGGAACGTGCAGATGGAGCTTGGCGAGATGTTTGCCGCTGCGGACTTTAATGATCGACCCTTGCCGCTCGGGGATGCCGAGTCGTGACAGCAATTCATAACCGACGGACAACGTTCCGGCGGCGATCGGGCCGGAAGCGATCAAGGCGACTGTTTCGCTAAGGGGAGATGGGCTAATCGTCAGCGATTGGTCGCTCGCATTGTAAGTAAGCGTGTATCTGCGCAGGGCGGTAAGCTGGAACTGGCGAGCGAGCGCGAAGCTCATCTCCATGAAGTCGGCGAAACATTCCCGCCCTTCGAGAAATTGCAGCTGGATCTGCTGCTTGATGTTGCCGCGTTTTAACGTGAGCTTCGCGTTCCGGGGAATCGACAGCAGCTCGGATGCCATCTCCGCGCAGTTCAAGGTGAGCACGACGGTATGAGGGGGCAGCTTGGCGATAAATAAATCGAGTCGACCGCTTGCCATAGGATGAGGCACTCTCCTTCAGGACAAGAAAACTAATAAATCTTTCCACTGTATGCGAAGGAGGGGCGGTCTGTTTGTACCATCGTCCTGAACGAAAGGAAATGAACTCCCGTCACGCATGGCGATGGGAGTTCGTAGTTGGACGCCGAAGGCGTTTGTGCTTGCGTGGTGATAGAGCAGCGGCGTGATTTAGCGTTTGGTTCTGCCGGCCGGACGTACGAGCGGCAAAACAGGACGAAGCGCGACGATGATGAGCGTGGCTGCGATTGCTTTGATCGCGTCTCCGGGCAAATAAGGGTACATGCCCGCGCGCAGCGCGCCGGTGAGCGTATCGTACTTCTCGCTGTCTACGACATGTGCGAGCCAAGGTACGCCGGTTATGTACACGATCAAGGAACCGAAGACGAACACGGCGATCAGCAGCAGAAGCTGGCGAGAGCGATTAATTTTTCTGTCGGAACCGTAGATCCGATCGGTCACCCAGCCGATCAGGAATGCCGATACCGGGAACATCCAGATAAAGCCCCCAGTAGGTCCGGTCATCTGGGCGATGCCCCCGGAGCCGTTCATCAGGGGCAGGCCGAGGGCGGTCAAGCCGACGACGAGAAAAATGCTCCAGAATCCGTAAACGGCGCCAAGCAGCCCTCCCGCCAGCATGATGGCGAACTGCTGCAAGGAAATCGGAACCGGCGTGAAGCCGAGATGGATCTTGATGAAGCTGCCGGCAATGAACAGCGCGCCGAACAGGGCGATGTAGACGATGCCCCGTACCCAGTGGTTGGAGCGGCGTGTGACGGTTGAAGCGGGTGTAGATGAATTCGACATTGTCAAAAAGCCTCCTAAATGTTAACCTTTATTTTAGTTCGTGGTTAACAATTGAGATTGTAGCATGGGATGTTCCGGTTGAAAAGAGGGATTTTTGCGTGAGAGGGAATCGTTCGTTGATGGAAGCGGCAGATGTGGATAAGGAATCGGGGCCCGGCGCGGCCGTTTTCGATCGATCGGATCGGGGCGGAGCTCCTCTTGAAGTAGATTGTGTTACCGTCCATGGAGGAGAAGGAGAGGACGAAACCGCGGTCAGGCTGCAACAAGCGACGTTAACGCTGGCGGCCGGGGAGTGGCTGACCGTCGTCGGCGTAAACGGAAGCGGCAAGTCGACGCTGTCCAGGCTGTTAGCCGGATTAATGCCGGAGAGCATGAGCGGCGTCGTGCGGCGAGGCTTTGCGGGCGACGGGGTCAGCCCGATCGTACTGCAGCAGCCGAGAGCGCAGCTATTCGGCGAAACGCCGCGCGAGGAGGTTGTGTTCGCGCTGGAGTGGCGCGGCGTTCCGGCGGAACGAATCTCCGATGTGACGGAGGAAGCTTTACATAGAGCGGGCTTGGCGGCTTTGGCGGATGAGCCGTGGGAGCGATTGTCCGGGGGACAGCAGCAGATGGCTGCGTTCGCTGCGGCGACCGCCTATCCATCGCCGCTGCTTGTCATGGACGAAGCGACGTCTATGCTGGACGAGGACAATCGGGACGCGGTTATGACCAGGGCAAGAGAGCTGAATGCGGACGGCACTGCGGTTGTCTGGGTGACGCAGCGGCTGGATGAGCTCGGCCCTGACGATCGCGTGGTGGCGGTCGGGGAAGGCCGGATTATTTACGACGGCAGGGGCCGGGAGTTTCTGTACGGGTCTGCTGATGGCGACAGTGGGTCTGTGTCTGGGCAGGCGGACAGCGGTGCTATTGGACCTGTAACCGTGGGCAGGCTTGAAGCGGGGGCTGGGGGCGGTGAGGAAGTCTCCGACGGCGGCGTATGGCCATTATCCCCGTGCCTCAGGGCGGGGCTTAGGTTGCCTTATTTGATGGAGCTTGCTCTGGAATTAAGGAGACTGGGGAAGCTACGCGACCCGCTGCCGGTTACGGAACGGGAATGGCAGATTGTATGGGGGAACGCGGGAAAATGAGTAATCAAGCTTCAGAATTCGCCATGCGCGAAGGAGTTCCGCTGCGGTTGGACGGCATCAGATGGAGGAGAGGGGAAGAGGAGAGCGAGGCTTTTCGGACGGAAGGCTTGGTGTTCACTCCGGGCTCGATCATTCTGCTGATGGGAGCAAACGGAGCAGGTAAATCGACGCTTCTCGAGAAGATCGCCGGCCTGCGTCCTCCGGAAGACGTGCTGGCTGCGTACGGACCGGATGCGGTCTGGCGGAGAAGCCGACTTGGCCGGAGTGGCCTCCGCTTAAACGGGCATTCTCTGCTGAGCTACAGCTACGCGAGCCAAGCGCCGGAAGAGGGATTGTTCGCAAGAAGCGTAAGCGATGAACTTGCCTATTCGTTGCGGCCATATGGTTTGACGGAGGAAACCGCAGAGCTGCGGCGTCAGAAGGCGCTGAGCGCGGTGGGGTGGAACAGCGAGGAGTGGCTGGAGCGCGATCCTTATTTGATGAGCGGAGGCGAGCGTCGCCGCACGGCGCTGGCGGCTGTATTCGCGGCGCCTGCTCCGTGGCTGCTTCTGGACGAACCGACGGCGGGGCTGGACGGAGCCGGACATCGAATGATCGCGCGTAAGCTGAAGGAGCTGCGGTCAGAGGGCACGGGAATCGTGCTCGTCTCGCACGATTCCGACTGGGCGCTGCCGCTTGCGGACGAGACGCTGCTGCTGGCTACGGACGGTACGGTAAGGCTGTGCAGTCGGGAGCAACTGATCCGGCATCCTGAATGGCTGGCGGAAGCGGGCATGCGGGTGCCCGAGTGGCTGCAGGCGGCCCATCGGCTGTGGAAGAGCGGCGTTCCCGCTGAGCTGACGATGGATCCGGCAGCAGCGGCCGCGGCTTGGAGGGTCGAGCAACGGAGCGAGAGCGCGGCCCGGGTCCTGGCGGGTGCGGTGGTAGATAGCGGAAAAGAGGCGAACGGGGAGAAGCAGGCTGAACTGGATCGACAAGTAGGAGAGGATCAGGAGACAGTTGGAGAGCGGAAGGCGTCAGAAGCGCGCCAAGCAAGAGAGGCGCAGGAGACGAGCAGGGAACGAGAGGCAGAAGAAGAGCAGAAGTCGCTTCGAGAACGAGAGGCAGTAGAGCGGAAGGCGGGTACAGAGCTCAAGAAGCACAGGCAGTTGGGGGCAGCACGGCATCGTCTCGCGGGGTTCGATCCCCGATCGGTATGGCTGGCTTATGCGTTAGTGAGTTTCGGTCTGTTTGCTTTGAGGGATTGGCTGGGGCTGGCTGTCGGAGCCGCGATCGTCATAGGGCTGTTGTTGGCCGGACGAATCTCGCTGCGGCGCTGGCGCGGACTGATCGTGAATTACGCGGTGTTTTCCGTGATGACATCGGCCATCTTTGCTTCGGGAGCCGGGAGTGAATGGGCGGTGCGGGGCGAGGCTTTCACGGATACGTTGCTCACTTTTACGAGGACAATGCTTATTTTGCTGTTGGGGTTGGCTATTCCTCTCGTCATGTCGCCTTTGTCGCTGAGAAGGTCTCTGGAGCAGATGACCTCTATTAAAGGCAAGAGCCCGATGTGGGCGCAAAGGGGAATTCTCGCAGTTGCGCTGATTATGCGTTTTGTGCCGGTGCTGCTGGAGTTGTGGGAACGTTTCGCGAAGATTATTCGTGCTCGGGGGAAAATGCTGGCCCGCGGTCCCATCGCCTTCGGCCGTAAGCTCCGCGACACTGCGCTGCCTTTCCTGTTGGCGTTATTCCGATTAGGGGATGAGGTGGTGCTGGCGCTGGAAAGCAGAGGGGTGGGCGGGATACGGACCGCCACTCGGGCGCAACGGTTGAGGTGGCGCGGTCGGGATTATGCATTGGCGTCGGGTGCGCTGCTGCTGGCGCTGGGGTTGTGGATTGGTTTTCGCAGCGGCTAGCACGGGGGCGCTGTTCGGCTTTATTCTGAGCGATAGATCGTTTTGCTACGAGAGATTCCGGACGCCTGCGCCACGGTAAAGTGTGGCTGTGGTAATGCATTGCGTCGAATGCCAAGCTCGCGACAGAGTCGCGGGCTTATTCTTTCTATCCATACGAATCGAAAATAGGGAATGAGGAGAGTGGAGCTGATTATGATATAATTTGGAAGTGAAGTCATGATTTATCCGAGAGGGGTGGGAGAATGTTGAATCTATCTAAAGGGCAAAAGATAGACCTCACCAAGGGAAGAAACGTTAACGCGATCACGTTCGAATTAAGTTGGCATTCTTTATATGAAAAGAACGATTATGCTTACTGGGTGGCGATCGCACATATCGATTTTACGTCCCCTTCGGAAATGAAGGTGAGTCATGTGGAGCGATATTCGCGTCGGCATTTCGAGAGAAGCCCGGTGCTGTACGCGGACGGAGCATTCAGGATGAATGTAGGCGAAGAGGAGTTCAAGGATTGGTGAAGAGGGGCAAGAGACTTGAAGTTAATCTTCGAGTCTCTTGCTTACGAGCACGATGAGTGCGCCTAATAGACCCAGTGAAGCCCCGAACAGGAAGCCGGCTTGCAGGCCGCCGAGGGAGTTGAGACCTCCGGCAACATAGGGACCAAGGAACATGCCCAAGGCATAAACGGATTGGTACAGTCCCATGGCGGTTGCGCGTTCGGCGGCAGCGAAGCTGCGAATGGACAGGCTGAGCAGGAGCGGAAAGTACATCGCCTGGGCAAAGCCGTTGATTGCTTGGGTAAGCGCCAGTACGCCCAAGCTCTGAGTGAAGGGGATAATGGCCGTACAAGCGGCGGCGAGCAGGAAGCCCGCGATCATGGTAGGACGAGTGCCGAAACGGGGAGCCAAGTAGCGTCCGCTCCAGAGGGAGACGAGTGCGTGCGGCACCATGAAGGCGATGACGATCCCCGTAAGCTGGGCTTCGCTGGCGCCAAGCTCGACCGCTTGAAGCGGTGTAAATCCGAACATCGTAACGAATAAAATGCCGTGCGCCAAAACGGACAGCGTCGATACGAGCCAGAGCAGCCGGGAGCGCAGCACCCGGGCGACGATCGTTCGGTCTATGGCGACGGGGACCTTTTTGGACTGTTTGGACTGCGGTTCATAGACGAAGAAAGCGATCAGGGTACCGACTGCCGCGACACCGACTCCGGCAAGAAAGGCGTTGTTCCACCCTCCCGAGGAAGCGAGCCATCCGCTGGCGCTCATGCCGGCAAGCTGACCGAACACGGTCAGGAAGCTGAGTGTACCCATTGCTTGATGTGTTCGGTTCGCCGGATAGTAGGAGGCGTAAAGCACGGTAAAAGGAACCCATGCCGCCGCGCATACGCCCGCCATTAGACGGCCTGCCAGCGGACCTCCCCATGTTCCGGGCAGCAGAAATAAAAGGCAGCTGACGAGCCCGGCCAACATGCCGATGATGAGAAACGGTTTTCTCCGGGTCATCGCGTCCGAGTAGACGCCGAGAGGGAAGCGGGTAATGACCTGCGTAATGCCGTAGCTGCCAAGAATAAAGCCGATCCAGCCCATCGACAATCCTCGGTCATGGAGATAGGGGCTCAGGATCGGCACGTAAATATAAAGCGTCGTCCAATACAGGATCGTCGCAGCCGCGAAGATAATGTGCTTGCTCCGGACGGACGGTTCGCCTTGTCGCTGCCGTAACTGTTGCGTCAACTCGGATGTCGGGTGCATCGTTGTGGAAGTCCTCCTGGATGGGGTTATTTTTACGAAGTGCGTGACGGTTGTCGCTTGAACTCTCTCTTAATGTAACGGATTCATATTGATCCCCTAAGGTAAGGGCTAGCTAAGAGGATGGATGTCGTGAATCCACGAACGCTATACGAAACAGGAAGCAAGATCAAAATCATGAAATTGACTAACGCGTTTTGATGTGTATTATAATAACATAATGATATCAATGGGGTGATCTCATGAGTGTAAAAGATGAAGTGATAAAAATCATCCAGGACCTTCCGGATAATGTAACCGTGGAAGAAATTCTATATAGACTATACGCACGAGCAAAAATCGAAGAAGGAATCCATGAATTGGATGCGGGACAAGGGTTTAGTCACTCTGAAGCCATGGAGAAAATCAGGTCATGGATGAATTAGTTTGGTCCCCAAGATCCCTTAAGGATCTTGAGCTTATTTACGATTACATCAAAGAAGATTCTATCGAAGCAGCACGAACGTTCGTCAATGAACTCATAATGGAAACTACAACGATTAGTAATTTTCCGCATAAAGGTAGAAAAGTACCGGAATTTATGAATGAAAAGGTAAGAGAGAAGATATACAAGAGTTACAGAATTATCTACAGGATTCAAACGGATCATATTGAAATTGTAACATTTTTGCATCAATCTAGAAGACTCATCAAACAAGAGTTTAAGTGACATCATGTGCAAGTCCAAGCATGGTGTTATTTTTGTTATTAGGGATTTTTGGTATCGATTGAGCAATCTTTTTAATTCTTTGCAAGTGAGCACTAAGGTTTCTAGTTAGGATAAGTAAGTGTACGCAGAATAAATTAGCAAGATACATTGATAATATAATTATTTTAACGTGTGACAGGAAGTAATGGGAAGAATAGAGAGCAAGAATTTGCATGTAAATCCTTCTAATGATCGAGTTTTAGTGACTCGAAGAAGGTGGGAACAAAAATAAATAGGATACTATTGTTTGTTTTAATTAGATTATATTAGTGAGCCTTTGCATCTGGAACGGTGGAGTCGAGTAGCTGATATTCATATGTTAAGTAGTCATTGTAAAGAATGACTGGAGCCTATAAGATTTCGTCTGGAGAATCTAACCCATTAATCAGGAGAGTGTCAGATGTCTGTACACTTTGAAGAAAAGAAATCATTTACTGTTATTGGCAAGGTAGGGCAAGGTCTCTCAGCCGAAAGTCGTAGTTGGATTCCGAAAATCTGGCAGGAAGCAAACGTTAAATTTGAAGAAGTTCGCGACTTAGCCAAGACAGATCATGAAGGTAATATCATTGGAATTTGGGGAGCCATGAGTGATATCTCTGAAAGTTTTGAGCGTTGGACAGATCAAGGTAAATATCTGGCTGGCTGTGAAGTGTTGGAAAACTCGACAGCACCGATTGGATGGACCAAATGGATAATTCCATCGTATAAATATGCAGTTATTAAATGTAATCAAAGTACATACGAAGAAAAATTTGAGTACATGATTCAAGAATTCTTACCAAATAATGTAAGCGTCAAATAACCAGGTGTATTGAAAAAGAAACGCCCATGGTTCATTAAGATCCATAGGCTCTGCGTTATGTACAATATTGTTGAACTGTCGGACTCCATGGTAGGTACGCATCAAGTAGCTCCG
>Ga0065721_10048995_pt1 | contig 52925 bp, 40 predicted proteins | sample Mesricmetagenome_FD_59108 | JGI IMG/M metagenome (GOLD analysis project Ga0065721, IMG submission 59108) | Mesophilic microbial community from rice straw/compost enrichment Sample: eDNA_1 v2 (version 2) | ecosystem: Engineered > Solid waste > Grass > Composting > Bioreactor | place: USA: Davis... | reverse complement strand
CAGCTCGGCGGCAAACCGACGCCCGCCGTGGGATGCGCCATGGGCATGGAGCGACTGGTGTTGTTGCTGCAGGAGCTGGGTGTGATTCCGGCCTCGGTAAACGATTCGGTGGATGTCTATCTGGTGGCCGTGGGGGATGTGCAGGCGCGCGCCCTGGCACTGGCGGAAAATCTGCGAACGGAGTTGCCCTATCTGCGTCTGGTGACGCACCTGGGGGGCGGTTCGTTCAAATCCCAGATGAAAAAAGCCGATAAAAGCGGTGCCCAGCTGGCGCTGATTCTCGGTGAGGATGAGGTGGCGCGGGGAGAGGTGGGTGTCAAACCCATGCGCCAGGACCTGGAGCAGCGACAGGTGGCGGAGGATGAGGTGGCGGATATGATTCGCCAGCTGCTCGACTGAGCTTGATCCGCTCCCGGTATTTTTTGTAAGCACAATCAACACACATTTATAAAAACAGGAGTGCCAACGTGGCCGCGCATTTGACTGAAGAAGAACAACTGGAGAACCTCAAACGCTTTTGGAAGGACTATGGCACTACAGTGGTAGTGGTGCTGGTCGTGGGCCTGGGCGGTTTTTTTGGCTGGAATCAGTACAAGAACTACCAAGTGGAAAAGGCGCGCGAGCTGTCGGAGGTGTACCAGAAGTTTGCGACCGCGGTGACCGAGTTTGAGGGCGAACTCGACGAGGCGCAGACGGCCAGAGCCAAGCAACTGGCGGAGGCCGTGATCGCAGAGGATTCTTCCAGCCTTTACGCCGATTTCGCCGAGCTTTATCTGGCGAAACTAGCGGTAGAGCAACAGGACTACACAACGGCCAAATCCCGTCTGGAGAACGTCATCAAGCGCGCCAGCAACGACTCTATTCGCGACCTGGCCCGGCTGCGTCTGGCGCGGGTGCACGCTGCCGCCGGTGAAAACGACCAGGCTTTGAGTCTGCTTTCTGGGTCTGTTTCTCCGGCCTATGCTGCTGCTTATGCGGAGGTCAAGGGCGACGTGTTGGCCGGGCTTGATCGCCTGGCAGAAGCGCGCGCAGCCTATGAATCCGCCCTGCAATCCCTGGGTGCTGCCCAGGCCATGCGCCGCAGCCTGGTGCAGCTGAAGATAGACAACACCCGTACCTCTGCGGATGAGCCGGAAATTCTGCCACTGCCCGGTGGCAATCCCCACAGCCATCTCGATTCCGATCCTCATGCGGCGACTCCGGTTGCGGTGGAGGGCAATTGATGAAGTTGTCGCGTGTTGTGGCGGCGCTCCTGCTGGGCGGCGTGGTACTGACCGGCTGTTCCACCGTCAAGGAGGAGCTGAAGCCGGTCCAGCTGGAGCCGATCCAGGCGCAATACAGATTCGTCACTGCCTGGAGTACTGATACAGGCCCAGGTCTGGATGCGCGCTATGCCCGCCTGCAGCCCGCTCTGCTGGATGGCATTCTGTATACCGCCGCCACCAAAGGCGAGATAGCCGCGTGGAATGCCGCCACCGGCAAGCGCCTCTGGCGACACAAATACAAAACCGCCCTTGGCAGTGGTGTGGGCGTTGCCGCTGGTCGCGGTTTAGTAGGAACCCTGGATGGTCGGGTTCTGGCATTCGAACTGGCCACCGGTAAACCCCTCTGGGAGGCCCGCACCAGCAGTGAAGTCATGGCCACCCCCCAGGGTAACAATGAGGTTGTGGTCACCCAGGCTATAGATGGTCGGGTGTTCGCCTTCGATATCAACGACGGTCGCCCCTTGTGGAACTATGACCATCCCGTGCCCGTGCTAAGTCTGCGATCCAACGCCGCCCCTCTGATCAGCGGCAATAGTGTGCTGGTGGGATTCGACAACGGGCAGATGCTCAGCTTCGATGTGGAAAACGGACAGCTGCGCTGGTCGGTGCGTGTGGGACAGCCTCAGGGCAAGACAGAACTGGAGCGTCTGGTGGATGTGGACGCTGCACCCCTGGAATATGGCCCCTATATCTATGGTGCGGGATACAACTCGCGACTGGTGGCGATCACCAAGGGGACAGGCCGAATCGGCTGGGCGCAGGATGTATCCACCGCGCAGAATCTGGCTGCGGCGAATAACAAGATTCTGGTCAGTGAAGCCAACAGCCATATCAAAGCCTTTGACGCCCTTACGGGGTCACTGCTGTGGGAGAACGACAAGTTGCACCGCCGCGGCATCAGCGCCCCGGCCGTATATGGCGACATGGTGGTGGTGATGGACAGCTTTGGTTATGTCCATGGACTTTCGCTGGAGACCGGAGAAGTGGTGGCGCGCACCCGCATAGGCGAGAAGCCGAGTTACGCCCAGCCCCTGGTGCGGGACGATACGCTCTATCTGTGGGATAAAGGTGGTGTGCTCACCGCTCTGACCACTGAGATCATGGACCAGAACTGGACCATCTGGGATATGCCCACCAATCGCGCCAAAGGCGCCATTCCCACCAAACACACTGGGATTCCCTAACTGTCATGATTCCTGTCATAGCCCTGGTCGGGCGTCCCAACGTGGGTAAATCCACGCTCTTCAACTGCCTGACCAAAACCCGGGATGCTCTGGTGGCGGATTATGCTGGGCTCACCCGCGACCGCAAATACGGCGATGTGCTGTTTCGCGAGCGCAAATTCATAGCCGTGGATACAGGCGGTCTGAGCGGTGAGGACGAGGGCATAGACGGTGTCATGGCGGATCAGGCGCGCCAGGCCATACAGGAGGCAGATCTGGTGCTGTTCCTGGTGGACAGCCGCGCCGGCCTTACAGCTGCGGATGAGCAGATAGCGGCTTATCTGCGCACCCGGGGCAAACCCACTCTGTTAGTGGCGAATAAGATCGACGGACAACAGCCGGAAGTCGCCATGGCGCCTTTTTTCGAGCTGGGGCTCGGCGATGTGGTGGGCGTGGCCGCCGCTCACAATCGCGGCATCAATGCCCTGATGGAAGTGGTGTGCGACAAGATTCTGCAGCCGGAAGCGGAGATCCCGCAAGACGATACCGTCGATCAGGGGATCAAGATCGCAGTGGTCGGCCGTCCCAATGTCGGCAAGTCTACTCTGGTCAACCGATTGCTGGGTGAGGATAGGGTGGTGGTGTTCGACCTGCCGGGCACTACCAGAGACAGCATTTATATCCGCTATGAGCGGCACGGCAGACCCTACACGCTGATCGATACCGCCGGTATTCGCCGTCGCAAGAATATTTCACTGACGGTGGAAAAATTTTCCATCGTCAAGACACTGCAGGCCATAGATGATGCCAATGTGGTGATCCTGCTGATCGATGCGCGGGAAGGATTGGTGGATCAGGATCTGCATCTTATGGGGCAGGTGATCGACTCAGGCCGCGCTTTGGTGGTTGCACTGAATAAGTGGGACGGCCTGGACGAAGAGCATAAAGCCTACCTGAAAGTAGAGCTGGAACGCCGTCTGCGGTTTGTGGATTTCGCCGATATACATTTTATTTCCGCCTTGCACGGCACCGGTGTTGGACATTTGTATCAGTCCGTGGATAAAGCCTATAGAGCTGCCACGGAAAAATTCTCCACGAATTTCCTCACCAAGATTCTCGAAGACGCTGTGGCCACCCATCAGCCGCCGCTGGTGCGCGGCCGCCGTATCAAGCTGCGCTACGCGCACCCGGGCGGACACAATCCTCCGATCATTGTCATTCACGGTAATCAAACCGAGGATGTGCCCAATCACTACGTGCGCTATTTGGAAAAAACCTTCCGCCAAGCCCTGGATCTGCACGGTACCCCGATCCGCATAGAATTCAAAAGCGGTGACAACCCCTACGCGGGAAAAAGAAACAAACTCACTCCGCGTCAGGTGGAAAAAAAACGCCGCATGATGAAGTTCGTGAAAAAGAAGAAGTAGCGCTCGATCTAGCCTGCGGTTTTTTCGCCGCAGGACCAGCCCCAGCTGCTTAACTTGTTCACAAAGGCTTCGGCTTTATCTTCACAAAAACCTTCCTCTGTTGTCGCCTGCCAAAGAATCCTAGCGTCGCCACCCTCCTGGGATTTGTCATAAACCACCAGACAGGGTAGGGGGGTGCCATTGGGGTACTGGATTTTCAAAGTGCGAATGGCAGATTGCTTGGTGCAGGTGAAAATGCGGTGGGAGGCGGTGGGGTGTGCGTGGGATGGAACGTGCAGCGCAAATGCCAGGAAAAAGAAGAAAAGCGAAGCTTTGGTCATAGGTTTGCCCGGTGGCTGCTCGGCTATCGGAACTCTAAAGATAGGTGATGGGCCACATTCTTGTCCATGAGCTCATTGGGTTCCAGGCAGATGAATCACCTCATTGGAAATGAGCATTCAAAAGTTTCTTTGAAATGGATTCTGAAAATATGGATTTTTTATCAAGCGGCTGAGCGTCTCTTTTACAAACGCTTGCAAATTTTCCTCTCGATTATTTCCTCTTTGTAGTCCCTAAGGTATTGTACATATTGGTTTTTTATGCGGAGGCATGTTCTTTGCTGAACAGGTTTGCGGAATTTTTGACCCAACTGCAAAGGAGCAGAGTATGAACCGTGTATTGGCTTTGATTTTGGCTGGCTTGGTGGGACTTGTGTCATTGACTGGCTGCGAGACCATGGAAGGCTTTGGACGGGACGTGGAGAAAACCGGGGACAAAATCGAGGATGCCGCCGATCGCTGAGACCAACGGCAGCCCGCTCATGGAAGAGCAGCGTCTACCGCATTTGCTTGACGCATACCCTGCGAGTACTTAAAATCGCCACCCTGATTACTGGCCAGGTGGGTTTACCGGGTGTCCGGTTCCCGCCACTGCAGATTCTGCAGGCCTGAAAGCGCTTCCAGTTGTAGATTCAGGTGCCCCTTTCAGGGGTTTTTTGCTATTTGGGGCGCTGGTATTTGGATTGTCCCTCATGGCGATGCGAGCGGGGCTCGTGTCGCAGGTGAATGTAAATGGGCTTTATGCCCATTTTTTATTTGTGCTGCGGTGTATTTATGGCTTCGATTCAGGAGCGTCTCACAGAGCTGTTTGAACCCGCCGTATCCGCTCTCGGGTGCGAGCTTTGGGGGTTGGAGTATCTGACCCAGGGGCGCCGCGCCCTGCTGCGCGTATATATAGACAAAGCCGGCGGTGTGGGCGTTGAGGACTGCGAAAGGGTCAGCCGTCAGGTGAGCAGCCTGCTGGATGTTGAGGACCCGATCCGTTCGGAATACACATTGGAAGTGTCCTCTCCTGGCATGGACCGGCCGCTGTTCAGGTTGGAGCAATTCCAGGCGAATGTGGGAGAAAGGGTGGCGCTGCGTTTGCGCCAGCCGTTTGAGGGGCGGCGCAAATTCACCGGGCTGTTGAAAACTGTCGAGAATGAGGAAATCGTGCTCGAGGTGGATGACGAGGAATATCTGCTGCCTTATGAGTTGATCGACAAGGCAAATGTGGTTCCCCAGTTTTGAGGGGCGGCCGGTTGTCGATAGGTGGTGATAAGACGATCGAAAGCAGTTTTCGCCGGATGAGCGGCAAAGGCGGTTTCCCGATCGGCGGATTGGGTCAAGGTGATTTTTCTATCGCCAGATTAAATAGTGCAGAGGCATCTTCATGAAGAAAGAAATATTGCTGGTGGCTGACGCTGTCTCCAACGAGAAGGGGGTGGATCGGGAAGTGATCTTCCAGGCCATCGAACTTGCCTTGGCGACCGCCACTAAAAAGCGCTATGAGGAGGAATCCGACATAGTGGTCAAAATCGACCGTAAAACCGGCGAGTATGTCACCGAGCGTCGCTGGCTGGTCGTGGATGACGACACGGTTGCGGAACTCGGCACACAGCTGACCACCGAGGAAGCGCGCGAGATAGACCCCGATCTCAAAGTGGGCGATGTGCACGTGGAAGTGGTGGAAAACGTCGAATTTGGCCGTATAGCCGCGCAGACCGCCAAACAGGTGATAGTGCAGAAGGTGCGCGAGGCTGAGCGCGCCCAGATCGTCAATGAATATCGCGATCGTGTAGGCGAGTTGGTGTCTGGCACAGTCAAGAAAGTAACGCGAGACAACATAATCGTGGACCTGGGTAACAATGCCGAAGGTCTGTTGCCGCGCGAAGAGCTGGTGGGGCGGGAAATCTTCCGCATGAACGACCGGGTGCGCGCAGTTCTGTTGGAAGTGCGCCCTGAAGCCCGCGGTCCGCAGCTTTATCTGAGCCGCGCCTGTCCGCAGATGTTGATCGAACTTTTCAAAATTGAAGTGCCGGAAATTGCCGAAGAGGTCATTTCTCTGCGTGGCGCCGCCCGCGATCCGGGTTCGCGCGCAAAAATCGCGGTTTACACCAATGACGGCCGCATAGACCCAGTAGGCGCCTGTGTGGGTATGCGCGGTTCCCGTGTACAGGCGGTATCCAACGAACTGGCCGGAGAGCGCATAGATATAGTCCTGTGGGATGAGAACCCGGCGCAGTACGTGATCAACGCCATGTCACCAGCGGAAATAGAATCCATCGTCATGGATGAAGACACCCGTTCCATGGATGTGGCTGTGGCCGAGGAGAACCTGGCCCAGGCCATAGGTCGCGGCGGCCAGAATGTACGCTTGGCGTCAGAGCTGACGGGCTGGGAAATCAATGTCATGAGCACCAAGCAGTGGGGCGAGAAGCAGCAGGCGGAAGTGGGCAATGTCAAGCACACCTTCATGCAGGCGCTGGACATAGATGAAGACGTGGCCGATGTGCTGGTAGAGGAAGGCTTCACCACTCTGGAAGAGGTCGCCTATGTTCCGCTGGAAGAGTTTCTGGCGATTGAAGGTTTTGACGAGGAAATTGCCGAAGAACTGCGCACCCGCGCCAAGGATGCCCTCTTGACCCAGGCCCTGGCTTCTGAAGAGAGCCTGAGCAGCAGTGAGCCGGCGGAAGACTTGTTGCATATGGAAGGTATGGACCGCACCCTGGCATTTACCCTGGCGGCGCGCGGTGTCATCACTATGGAAGATCTGGCGGAACAGTCGGTTGATGAACTGCTGGAAATAGACGGCATGGACGAAGAGCGGGCGGCGGCTTTGATCATGAAGGCGCGCGAACCCTGGTTCTCCGCCGAGCAGACCCATTAATGAGAGGTTGCGAGGAATTCGAATGGCAGATGTAACCGTAAGCGAACTTGCCAAGTCTGTCGGGGCCTCAGTCGATCGGCTGTTGCTGCAGATGGGCCAGGCCGGCCTGCCCCAAAAGACACCCGGCGACAAAGTATCGGATGATGAGAAGCAAACCCTGTTGACGTTCCTGAAAATGTCTCACGGGGAGAGCCCTGCGGCGCCCAAAAAGATCACTTTGAAGCGCAAAACCACCACCACACTGAAAACCGGCAGTGGCAGCAGCCGCAAGACCATCAACGTGGAAGTGCGTAAGAAGCGCACCTACGTGAAGCTTAGTGAGAACGAGGGTGATCCAGGCTTGGAGCTGGAGCCTGAAGAGGGGACTGTTCCCGAGGAGAATGAAACCTCCTTTGTGGAAACCACCACCGAAGATGCGGCGGAATATGTTGCTGCTGAGGAGACGCAGGCGGCACACGAGGCCCCAGACGCAGAGGCGCCGGTGCCCGATGTGGCGGCGAGCGCGACCGAGGAGACTCCGGTAGAAACCCCAGCTCCGGCCGAGTCCGTCACTCCACCGCCTGTGCGCGAGACCATCACCCGCTCATCCTTTGTGGACGATGCGGAGGAGCGCCGTATTCGGGCTATGGAGGCCCGCATCAAAGCCCAACGTGAGGCGGAAGAGGCTGCGCGTCTGGCTCTGGAAGAAAAGCGTAAGCGCGAGCAGGCGCGTAAGGATGCCGGCAAGCCGCCAGTGAAAAAAGACGCGGCAACGGCGAAGAAGCCCGGTGCGGCAGCGGCAGTTCTGTCCCAGGAAGAGTTGGCAGCGAAGGCGGAGGAGGAAAAGCACAAGCTGGCCAAGAAGAAAGACAAGGCCCACGGGGTCACCGAGTTTGATGAGGAAGAGGAGTCCCGCAAGCACAATAAGAAGGCTGGCAAGGCGGTGAAGAAGGTGGAAATCCCTGCGCCGAAGAAAGGTTCAGCCGTATTGAGCTATCTGGATGATGGTGACGACGAAGTCGTGCTGGCTGCGGTCACGCCCGTGCGCAAGAAACTGACCACGCCGCAGCCCGCATCGCGGCCGGTCATCAAGATCTCCAATAAACACGGCTTCAAGAAGCCGACAGGAAAAATTATCCACGACGTCGAAATCCCTGAAAGTATTGTGGTCTCCGACCTGGCGCAGCGCATGAGCGTCAAGGTGGGAGAGGTTGTTAAACATTTGATGAAGCTGGGGGTGATGGCCACTGCCAATCAGAGCATCGATCAGGAAACCGCGCAGCTGGTGGTGGAGGAGCTGGGACACAACCCCGTGTTGGTCAGCGCCAATGCCATTGAAGAGAAGCTGCAGCAGGATCTGTTGGATGCGGGTGGTGAGGTTCAGCCGCGCGCGCCCATCATTACTGTGATGGGCCACGTTGACCACGGTAAAACATCGCTTCTGGATTACATCCGCAAAGCCAAAGTGGCGGCGGGCGAAGCCGGTGGTATCACTCAGCACATAGGCGCGTACAGGGTCAAAACCTCGCACGGTGACCTGACATTCCTGGATACCCCCGGTCACGCGGCGTTTACCGCTATGCGTGCCCGCGGTGCCAAGTGTACGGACATCGTCATTCTTGTGGTGGCCGCCGACGACGGCGTCATGCCCCAGACGGAAGAAGCCATTCAGCACGCCCGCGCTGCCGGTGTGCCCATAGTGGTTGCGGTCAACAAGATCGATAAACCCAGCGCTGATCCCGACCGCGTCAAGAATGAGCTGGTTGCGAAAGGGGTGGTGCCGGAAGAGTGGGGTGGCGATGCGCAGTTCTGTAACGTCTCCGCGCTGACAGGTGAGGGCGTCGACCAACTGCTGGACTCTGTCGGCATTCAGGCGGAAATGCTCGAACTTACTGCGCCGGTCAATGTGCCCGCGCGCGGTGTGGTGATCGAGTCCCGTATGGACAAAGGCCGCGGTGCCGTGGCTACTGTGCTGGTGCAGGGCGGCCATCTCAAGCCTGGCGACATACTGCTGGCCGGACAGAGCTTCGGCCGCGTGCGCGCCATGACCAATGAACACGGTCAGCAGGTTAAAGAAGCCGGTCCCTCCACGCCTGTGGAGATTCTGGGTCTGGATTCCACCCCCAATGCCGGTGATGAATTCCTGGTGGTGGCGGATGAGCGCACTGCCCGCGAAGTGGCCGAGTTTCGTGCTGAGAAGGAACGTCAGGAACGCGTTCAGCGACATCAGGCCACCAAACTGGAGAACATGTTTGCCGGTTTGGGGGCTGGAGAGAAGAAGACGCTCAGCGTGGTTCTGAAAACCGATGTGCGCGGCTCGCTGGAAGCGATCACCACCGCTTTGCGCGACATGGGCAACAGCGAAGTGGAAGTGCGTATCGTCGGCGATGGTGTGGGCGGTATTACGGAGAATGATGTCAACCTGGCATTGACCTCCGGCGCCATCATCATCGGCTTCAACGTGCGTGCCGATGGCAGTGCCCGCAAACTGGCGGAGAAAGAATCTGTCGAGATCCGCTATTACAGCATCATCTATCAGCTGATCGATGAAGTGAAAGCGGCTCTGTCCGGCATGCTCGAACCCGAGCGCGTGGAAACCATCCTGGGTATTGCCGAAGTGCGGGATACCTTCCGCTCACCGAAATTCGGTCAGGTGGCCGGATGTATGGTTCTCGAAGGCACCATTCATCGCAACAAGCGCATCCGCGTGCTGCGTGACAATGTGGTGATCTTCGAAGGTGAGCTGGAGTCTCTGCGCCGCTTCAAAGACGATGTTGCAGAAGTGAGAGCCGGAACCGAGTGTGGTATAGGCGTGAAGAACTACGACGTGAAAGTGGGCGATCAGATCGAAGTTTACGATGTGAAGGAGGTCGCCCGGGCCCTGTAGCAGTATGCCGGCCAAGGCCGGCATCGGGCTTCGGAGAAGTGTTTTATGCCGAAAGAATACAGTCGATCCGATCGGGTGGCAGACGCGGTGCAACGCAGTCTCGCCCATCTGATTCCCGCTGAAATCCGCGATCCGCGTCTGGGGATGGTAAACATCAATTCGGTGGAGGTCGCGCGCGATCTCACCCTCGCCAAGGTCTATGTCACGCTGGTGGGAGAGAACAATCCCAAAGTCTGTCAGGAGTCGGTGGCCATCCTCAACAAGGCCGCCAATTTCCTGCGCAATCTGGTGGGACGGGATCTGACCATCCGCTCCACTCCCCGCATACAGTTCTATTACGACGAATCGGCAGTGCGCGGCCAGGTGTTGAGCAATCTTATAGACCGGGCAGTGGCCGCAGATCGGGCCAACCGCGATCAGGCGGACGCCGACGACACCCGCGAGGACTGATCCTTGGCTGGTGCACGTTCTTCCGGCCGGCCGGTCCACGGCGTTTTGGTGCTGCACAAAGCCGCCGGCATGACTTCCAATCGCGCCCTGCAGATCGTCAAGCGACTCTTTTCCGCCCGCAAGGCCGGTCATACCGGCAGTCTGGATCCGTTCGCTACCGGGGTGTTGCCCCTGTGTTTTGGCGAGGCCACCAAGTTTTCCCAGTTTCTACTGGATGCGGATAAGCGCTATCGCAGCACTTTTCGATTGGGTGTCAGCACCAGCACGGCGGACCTGGAAGGCGAGGTGATTGCCGCCGCCAGTGCGGCGCACCTGACCCGGGAAGCCATAGAGGCCGCCCTCGAGTCGTTTCGGGGGGCCATTCTTCAGGTCCCACCCATGGTGTCCGCGCTCAAAGTGAATGGTCAACCCCTGTATAAGCTGGCGCGTCGGGGTGAGGTGGTGGAGCGGCGGGCGCGTCCTGTGACCATTTACAGTCTGGAGTTGCTGGATGTGCGCCTGGGAGAGGTGGTGGAAGTGGATGTGGATATTCACTGTAGCAAAGGCACCTATGTCCGCAGTCTCGCCAGCGATCTGGGGGATGCTCTGGGCGTAGGTGGGCATGTGGCGGCCCTGCATCGCGCCGCTTCGGGTCCGTTTTGCGAAGATCAGGCCTTGAGCCTGGACCGGCTGGAGGCGGTTTGCGAAAAGGAGGGGGTGGAGGCGCTCGACCGGCTTTTACTGCCGGTGGATGCGGCGCTCGACTCGGTCCCCCGGTTGTTGCTCAACGATACCAGCACCCACTATTTCACCCAGGGCCAGGCGGTGATGGACCTGCGGGTCTACCGTTTGGGAGGTCAAGGTGATACAGTGCGCGTCTGCCGCGAGGACGGGGTTTTCCTCGGCCTTGGCGAGATCACCGACGACGGCCGAGTGCGGCCGCGCCGGGTAGTGGTTCTCAACACCTGAGAGCTGCCGACCCATCTGTCAATATGCACGGATGGGCCGTGTAATCCCCTGCCGGCAATGGTGCCTGCAAGGGTGCATATTCCATGAAAATACGAGGCAAATACCATGGCACTGAGTGCACAAGAAAAAGCGGAAATCCTGAAAAATCATCAGAAATCCGAATCCGATACAGGCTCACCGGAAGTGCAGATCGCACTCCTGTCCGCCAATATCAACAAGCTGCAGGAACATTTCGAGAAGAACAAGCAGGATCACCACTCCCGTCGCGGTTTGATCCGCATGGTGAACCAGCGCCGCAAACTGCTGGATTACCTGAAATCCAAGAACAGTGAACGCTACTCCGCTCTCATCGAAAAACTCGGCCTGCGTCGCTAGGCTGTCTCAGTGCCCGCTTTGCGGGCACTTCTGTTTTTAAGAACGTCTGTTTTCTGAGAAATCTAGAAACACGCAACCAAGGATAAAAAAGTGAATCCTGTAATCAAGCAATTTCAGTACGGCAAAGACACAGTCACCCTGGAGACCGGCCGTATAGCGCGTCAGGCTACTGGTGCCGTTGTGGTGACGGTCGGCCAGACCACCGTGCTGTGCACTGTGGTCGGCGCCAAAGAGCCCGCCCCGGGGCAGGACTTCTTCCCGCTCTCTGTGCACTACCAGGAAAAGAGTTATGCCGCCGGCCGCATTCCCGGTGGATTTTTCAAGCGTGAAGGCCGCCCCTCCGAAAAAGAGACCCTGACCTCACGTCTGATAGATCGCCCTATCCGCCCCTTGTTTCCCGATGGCTATATGGCGGAAGTGCAGGTGATGTGCACCGTGTTGTCCGCGGAGAAGGATGTGGATCCGGATATAGCCTCCATGATCGGCACCTCGGCTGCTCTGGCCATTTCCGGTATTCCGTTCAATGGCCCCATAGGCGCTGCGCGCGTGGGTTACACCCAGCAGGACGGTTACATTCTCAACCCAGGTTACAAACAGCTGAAAACTTCCGAGCTGGACATGGTGGTGGCGGGTACCAAAGATGCGGTACTCATGGTGGAGTCCGAAGCCAATGAATTGCCGGAAGACATAATGCTGGGCGCCGTGCTTTACGGCCATCAGGAAATGCAGGCGGTGATCCAGGCCATCAATGAACTGGCCCGCGATGCCGGCAAGCCCCGTTGGAACTGGCAGCCGCCGGAACCCAATACAGCTTTGATCAGTGCTGTGGAAAGGGATTTTGCCGATTCCATCGGCGTCGCCTACCGCATCACCGACAAGAGCAAGCGCTATGACCGCTTGAACGAGCTGCGCAGTCAGGCTGTGGAGCAGTTCAGCGGCGAGGACAAAGCCTCCGCCGATGAAGTGAAAGACGTTTTCAGCAAGATTGAAAAGAAAATCGTGCGCAGTCGCATAGTTGCCGGTGAGCCGCGCATTGACGGTCGCGACAACAAGACCGTGCGCCAGCTGCAGATCGAAGTGGGCGTTCTGCCCAAGGTTCACGGTTCTGCACTCTTCACCCGCGGTGAAACCCAGGCGCTGGTGGTAGCCACTCTGGGCTCCACCCGCGATGCGCAGATCATCGACAGCCTGGAAGGTGAGCGCAAAGACAATTTCATGCTGCACTACAACTTCCCCCCCTATTCAGTGGGTGAGTGCGGCCGGGTCGGCGCCACTGGTCGCCGCGAAGTGGGCCACGGTCGTCTGGCTCGCCGCGGTGTGGCCGCTATGCTGCCCACTGAGGAGCAGTTCCCCTACACCATGCGTGTGGTGAGCGAAATCACCGAGTCCAACGGTTCCAGCTCCATGGCATCCGTGTGTGGCGCCAGTCTGGCTCTGATGGACGCCGGCGTTCCCCTGAAGGCTCCGGTGGCCGGTATCGCCATGGGTCTGGTGAAAGATGAAAACGGATTTGCGGTCCTGACCGATATTCTGGGTGATGAGGATCACCTGGGTGATATGGATTTCAAGGTTGCGGGAACCGCCAATGGCGTCACTGCACTGCAGATGGACATCAAGATCGAAGGCATCAATGAGGAGATCATGGAAGTGGCATTGGAGCAGGCGCTCCAGGCCCGTCTGCATATATTGGCGGAGATGAACAAGGTGCTCGCGCAACCGCGTGCGACCCTGTCCGATAACGCCCCGCAGATGCATACCATGAAGGTGGATCCGGATAAGATCCGCGACATCATTGGTAAGGGTGGTGCCACCATCCGCTCCATCACCGAATCCACCGGCGCTTCAGTGGATATCGAAGACGATGGCACAGTGAAGATCTACGCGGTGGATGCCGAGGCTCTGCAACAGGCCATCTTCCGTATAGGTGAGATCACTGCCGAGGCGGAAATAGGCGCGACCTACGAAGGTACAGTCGTGCGCATAGTGGACTTCGGAGCATTTGTGAACTTCCTGCCGGGCAAGGATGGTCTGGTACATATCTCCCAGATCGCCCACGAGCGCGTCAACAACGTCAGCGACTACCTCAAGGAAGGTCAGAAGGTGACGGTCAAGTGTCTCGATGTGGACAACCGCGGCCGTATCAAGCTCTCCATCAAGGAGACGCTGCCACCTCCGGCCCAGGCGGAGTCTCAAGCTGCCGAAGAGGCGCCCGAGTCTCAGGGTTGATCCCTCAGGCATTTCAGTCGAGCCCGCATTTGCGGGCTTTTTTGTTTGTATCTAGGAAGTGTTGGAAGTGAAGCAGACCAGGTTTTACCGGTTGATGTTGCGGATCTCCGCAACCATCGTCGGCGTGATGTTTTTGGAGTCGGTGGGCGCAGCGGAGGCGGGTGAGACGTCGGCGGCAGGCAAAATGGAACTGGGTGTGGCGCTGGTTGGACAGATTGCCGCAGACTACCGGGGATCCGGGCACTACCGTCCTTACGCACTGCCTCTGCCTTATCTTCTGTATCAGGGCCCCATTATCAAGGCCGACAGGGATGGTGTGCGCGGGGATTTCTGGTCCGGCGGGCGCCTGGAGTTCAATGTCTCCGTGGATGGATCCCTTAACGGCAACAGCGACAACAATAAAGCGCGCAGCGGTATGCCTGAACTGGAAAGCGCCATGGAGTTTGGTCCATCCCTGAATATCCGCCTGAGCGGCGAGAGTTTGCGCGAGGGATGGTCCTTGCGTCTACCGGTGCGGGCGGTGATCACCATTTCCGGAGACGGGCTCGACCATATAGGCAATGTATTCAGTCCACGGGTGACCTGGCGCAAGCCGGATGTCTATGCCGGTTGGCGGGCTTCGCTATCCGCGGGAGTGATGTTTGCCGATCGGGAATACCACAGTTATTTCTATGACGTGGCGGAGCCCTATGTGACACAGGAGCGGCCTTTCTATCGGGCGAGTGGCGGTTACAGCGGCGGTTTCATGCGTGTGGGGCTGTACAGGCCCTGGCGCGATTGGCGCTTCGGCGTCTCCCTCAGGTACGACTATCTCGGGGGAGCTGAATTTATCGACAGCCCCCTGGTGGAGACGCGCCACTACGGCAGTATCAGCGTCGGACTGATGCGCACGCTCTGGCGTTCCGAGTAAAGGACCGGGTCAGCGCCCGGTCTGGTGCTGAAACAGATATTCGTAGATGCCGCGCTGCATGCCTGTGCGGAAGACGAATGTGTCCTCCAGGCGGAAACACTTCAGGGCTTTCAACAGCCGGGTGGAAGTGAGCGGCGCGAAGCCGGCGCGTTTCTCCCCCGGGTAGATTTCCATCTCGCTGAGGTTGCGTATGTGGAACAGCTGGGGTTCAGCCGGGGTCTCCCGCCCGGAATAGACTATGGCGTGCAGCCGCGTCTGTGGATGCAGGTGGGGAGCCAGCAGTTGGGAGAGGGATTCAATGAGTTCCGGCGGCATGAAGTTCAGAATGTCCCACGCCAGAATCACATCGAATTTCAGCCCCGCTGGAAAATTCAGCATATAGGGCTTGAGCACAGGTTCCGCCAATTGTCGGCTCTGGATGCGTATCTCCTGATAGAGATTCACCGCGTAGAGCTCTTGCGTCAGCCCATAGAGCAGATCCCAGTTGTTTTTGTTTTTCAGGCCCAGGTCCAGGATGACGGGTGCTCTGCCATTTTCGCGGTTCTGCAATGCCACCGGCAGCGCCCAGGACGTGTGGGGCAGGTGAGCGCGGCTATCGGAGAGCGACGCCTGATTGTCGTGCAGCGTCAGCTCGTCGCTGGCCAAACGACGCGCTCCCAGGGCTTTTTGCGGTTGGAAGCGCAGCACCTGCTCCATCAACCCGGGCAGCATGCCCTCGTAACCCATATAGGCGTTTTCGATATAGAAGTCGGGCATCAGGCGCAGCAGGCGTGCGGTCTCGTGGCCGCCGTGAGGGCGCTGACCTGTGCTCTCCATCTGCTGCAGATTGACGTGGTGGGCGTCCAGGATCTGGAAGTGGCCTGGTACCCGGGGAATGGTGGCACTGACGTACTTCACTCTGTGCAGCAGGGCGTTTTCCCGGCAAAGAGGGGCCAGCTTGGCCATCAGCCAGCGCACAGTGCTCTCATCCAGATAATTGAACAGATCCCAGGTCAATACAGCGTCAAATTTCTCCCCCTCCTGAAACGGGTTGAGATAGAGCTCCAGTGCCGCCTGCAAGGCTTCACTTTCCCGCAGTGAACCCGCTTCGTCCAACAGGCATTCGTTGAGATTTTCGAAGCGGATCCGGCCGCTCAACTGGGTGAAAAAATTGAAGCTGTTGGCGGAGGAGGGTCCCAGATCCAGCACTCGATGATCGCGGGAGGACTTGAGTTCGTTGTAAATCGCGGTGATACCCGGCGACCGGTGCTGCCGGGTGCGCGTTTCAGCGGGGGATACGTCTGGAGGTACAGCGATATCGGACATGGTTGCATGCATGGGCGGCCTGGTTCACCGCCCATCAATGGTTCAATCAGTCCGCTTTTTCCGAGACAGGCGCTGTGTACTTGGGCGCACTGGTGGAAGTTTGGGAGTCCATGTCGATGGAGCCGCGAAATTTGGCGCCGTCTTCCAGGGTCACCCGGGCGGCGATGAGATTGCCTTTGACGTTGCTGGAGGATTTGATTTCGATACGCTCCTGACCGATCAGGTCGCCTTCCACCGTGCCTTCAATGGTGATGGTCTTGGCCATGAGATTGGCTTTGACAACCCCCTGCTTGCCGATGGTCAGGTGGTTGCCTTTCAGGTCGATGGTGCCTTCCACACGCCCCTGGATCAGCAGATCCTCCTCACCTGTAAGCTCACCCTTGAAGGAGATTTTCGGCCCTATGACCGCAGCGGGGGAGCCGCTGGAGAATCCTCCGGTGGCAGGGCGGGGAGTTGAGGGGGCTGGGCTGCTGAAGACAGATGGCGTGATGGGTTCCGACGGAATCTCAAACTCTTCGTCGGCTTTGGCGGGGGTATTTTTGCTCAAGCGCATGTGGTGTCTCCGGTCTTGGGTGGTTGGATCTGTCGTTTCCCGGGTAGGGGATTCCCCTGCGGGTGACGATGTGTCCGAGGCAGTGGAGCTTTTATCGGACCCATCTGTGGTTTTCCTGGAAGAAAAACGCAATCCGGAAAGAATGCCTTCCATCTATGTTCCTATGAGTGCTCGGATGACTGGATGCCCCAGATGGGGCGCTCGTTAAACAAGAAATTTAAGCTTAGTTAATGAATCCCGGAGCCGGGGAACAGGGTGTCAGTTTTGCGACCCGCTGCTGAATTCGTCGATGTGACCGGCGAATTGTCCCCGATTTTACCGCTTGTCCGGGATATTGTTTAACCCGTGTTGCGCATGCCGGCGGCAATGCCGGCCATGGTGACCTTCAGCGCCCGCTCCAGATCGGAACTGATGCTGCCCGCCTTGCGCTCCCGCTTGATCAGCTCCGCTTGCAGGAAGTTGAGCGGATCAATATAGGGCTTGCGCACTTCAATGGTGCTTTGCAGGGTCGGGTCGCTGTCGAGCAATCGTTCCTGCCCTTTCAGCTCGTTCAACAGCTTCTCCAGGGCCTTGAGATCCTCCCGCAGCTGGTGTCCCAGATCGTGCAGCTCCGCCGGTACCAGTTGTTTCTCATAGTACTGACAGATCTCCACATCCGCTTTGCCCAGCACCATTTCGATCAGGTCGACAAACGCCGAAAAGAACGGCCATTCGGCCATCATGGTGGTCAGCATGGTCGGGTCCTGCTGGCGGCCGTATTCCAGCGCCTGACGGAAGCCCAGCCAGGCCGGCAGGTTGAGACGCACCTGGGTCCAGGCGAACACCCAGGGAATCGCGCGCAGGCTCTCCACGCCGCCACTGGCTTTGCGCTTGGCCGGACGACTGCCCAGGGCGAGTTTGTTTAGCTCCTGCTCCGGCGTCAGGCTGCGGAAGTAGGGTACGAACTGGGGATGGCCCCGCACTATGCTGCGATAGGCCTCCACGCTGGCCTGGGCCATGCGCTCGATCAGATCGCGCCACTCCGGCAGTGGTGCAGCATGAGGTGACAAGGTGGCGCGCAGGGTAGCCACTGTATAGGTGGCGAGACTCTTGAACGCGATTTTGGGCAGGCCGAATTTGTAGCGGATCATTTCCCCCTGTTCGGTTACGCGGATCTTGCCGCGCACGGAACCGGGCGGTTGAGACGCCATGGCTTTTTCCAGTGGGCCGCCGCCGCGGCCCACAGTGCCGCCGCGGCCGTGGAACAGCATGAGGTCGATCTGGTGTTTTTCCGCCAAGGCCACCAGTTGTTCCTGTGTTTTGTACTGTGCCCAGGTGGCGGTGAATTTGCCGGCGTCCTTGGCAGAATCGGAATAGCCGATCATCACGGTCTGGTGCCCCTTGGTATAGCCGCGATACCAATCGCTGCGCCACAGGCAGTCCATGACGTGGGGGGCTCGGTCCAGATCGTCCAGGGTTTCGAACAGGGGCACCACCGGCATGTCCCAGGTCATGCCGCATTCCTTCAGGATAAGCGCCACCGCCAGCACATCGGAGGGCTGCTGCGCCATGGAAATGATGTAGTGGGAGAGGGTCTCCCGGGGTTCGGCGGCGATCACGCGGCAGGTGTCCAGAACCTCCTGGGATTCCAGGCTGACCGGCCAGTGGGGCGGCAGCAGAGGGCGCTTGCCGCTCAGCTGTGTCAGCAAAAAGGATTGACGTTCTTCTTCACTCCATTCGCGATAGGAGCCCATATCCAGATATTGGGTGAGTTCATCCAGCAGCTGCACGTGGCGGTCCCCATCCTGGCGTATATCCAGGGGCACCAGATTGATGCCGAAGCAATAGATGCGGCGGATGGTGTCGATCAAGGGACCGTTGGCGACGAAATCCAGTCCCACCTCTTTCAGCGATCGGTAACACAGCAGCAGCGGGTCCAGCAGGTCCTGGCGGCTGGTGATCACGGTATTCGGCATGGGTGTGTCTTTGCCGGCGATGCGATCCTGAGTCCATTGCAGAGTCTGCTGCACGCGACGACGCAGGCCGTGCAGTATGTCGCGATAGGGCGTGCGGCTGGGGCCGGGCAGGTGGCCGAGCAGCTCCGGACTTGCCGCCTGCATGCTCAGGTCCCCACCCAGGCTATGGATGTCGCGCAGATACATTTCTGCGGCCATCCAGCGGCCGAGCAGCAGCACTTCCCGGGTCACGGCGTGGGTGACATTCGGATTGCCGTCCCGGTCGCCGCCCATCCAGGAGAACAGGCGGAAAGGCTGATAATCCATGGGCAGGCGTTTGCCCAGACGTTTGCGCGACAGGCGATCCATATGGCGGATGAAGTCGGGCACTGCCTGCCACAGACTGTTTTCGATCACGGCGAAACCCCAGCGGGCTTCATCCACGGCAGTGGGGCGTTCGTCGCGGATCTCGTTGGTGCTCCAGATCTCCTCAATCAGCCGGTGCAGCCGGCCGCGCTGGCGGTCGATTTCGTAGGAGAGCAGGTCTTTGTTGCGACGTTCGGCCAGCTTGCTGGCGATCTGGTCATATTTGCGGATGAGGGTGCGGCGGGTGATCTCGGTGGGGTGCGCCGTGAGTACCAGTTCTATCTGCAGATTCTTCACCACCTCGAACAGGGCATCCTTGCCCATGGCCTTGACGTACTGTTTCAACATCAGGTCCAGAGCGTCGTCTTCTTCGGCTTCCGCGCTGGATTGGTATTCCTGGTCGGCGATGTTGGCCAGGTTGAGGAATTGGTTGAACGAGCGCGCTATGGGGAGGATATCGCTGTCTTCCAGTTGTGACAGGAAGTTGATCAGCGGTTGTGGGTCGCTTTTCGAGGCATTGTTGATCGCCTTGCCCAGCGTGCGGATTTCCTCCACCTTGCGGAATACTTCCAGCCCTTCGTGCTGCAGCAGTGTCTCGCCTAAAAGTTCTCCCAAAATACGAACATTTTCCCGAAGGGTTTCAGGCAATAGATGGGGCATCGAGAAGTCTCCTGGTGCAAGGGCGGTGCATTCTAGCACCGCTGTGTTATGGCAATTCAAGCGCCATTTTGATGCAGTTGGTGTTACAAAGGCACTGTCGGACGAGGCAAGCAGATTTCGCGCCCAGTCCGACTTCGGTGTGCGCAGTCTACTCAAAGATGTGGTTGTCCGTGGGGAAGAGACCGGATTTCACATCCCGCACATAGAGCAGCAGGGCATTTTTGATATCACCTGTATCGGCGAGGAAGTTCTTCGAGAATTTGGGCGGGTGCTCGGTGAGGCCGAGAATATCGTTGATCACCAGTACCTGGGCATCTGTGCCGCGCCCGGCCCCTATGCCTATGGTGGGCACCTGCAGAGCGCAGGTTATATCCTCCGCGAGCGCGGCGGGAACACATTCCAGCAGCACTATATCAGCGCCGGCCCGCTCCAGCATCAAGGCATCCTCGCGCAACACTGCAGCGGCTTCCGGCGTGCGGCCCTGTACACGGAATCCGCCGAATTTGAATACCGACTGAGGGGTGAGGCCTATATGGGCGCAGACGGGAATGCCGCGCTCGCTCAACATGGAGACAGTAGGGGCCAGCCAGCGGCCGCCTTCGATCTTCACCATATGGGCGCCCGCCTGCATGACCCTGGCGGCGTTGACCATCGCCTGTTCCGGCGTGGCGTAAGTCATGAATGGCAGGTCGGCGATGATGAGGGATTTGTGGTTGCCCCGCGCCACGGCTTCCACATGGTAGAGCATCTGTTCCATGGTCACGGGGATGGTGCTGTCGTAGCCCAGAACTGTCATCCCCAGGCTGTCGCCCACCAGCACCACTTCTATGCCGCACTTCTGTGCCATGGCCGCCATGGGGGCGTCATAGAGGGAAACCGTGACGAATTTTTCGCCCTTTTGCTTGAACTTGCGCAGCGACTGAATGGTGATGGGTTTGTCGAGGCCCTGGGAGGGGGCAGCGGAATACACCATGATGATTACCTCCAAAGAGGGGGCGGGACAGCCCGCTCGGTTTTGGGTTGTGGTGGCTAGAGCGTGGGTTGCGGGTTGTAGTAGTGGCGCCCGTGGGAGATGCCCAGCATATAGCGCAGCAGATTGTTGTAGTCACCTATATTGTTCACCCAGTCTATGTCCGCGGCATTGACGATCAGCAGTGGCGCGTCTTCGTAGTAGTGGAAGAACCGGGCGTAGGCGGTGTTCAGGCGATTGAGGTAATCCCGGGTGATGCTTTGCTCAGCATTGATGCCCCGTTTGTGAATGCGCTCGAGCAACACATTGGGTGGTGCCTGCAAATAGACCACCAGATCCGGCTGGGGCACATCCAGTGTCAGATGCTGATAGACCTGTTCGTACAAGGTCAATTCGTCTGCATCCAGCGTGACTTCGGCAAACAGCCGGTCCTTGTCGATCAGGAAGTCGGCAATGCGGGTGGATGAGAAAAGGTCATCTTGGCGCAAGGACTGCAGCTGTTGGGCTCTTTGCATCAGGAAAAACAGTTGGGTGGGCAGGGCGGCATTTTTTTCGCCGGCATAAAACCTGGGCAGAAAAGGGTTTTTGTCTGCCTCCTCCAGCAGTACATCGCTGCCCAGACTTTCGGCCAGCAGCCCCGCCAAAGTGGTTTTGCCCACACCTATGGGGCCTTCTATGACCAGAAAACGCGGCAGGCGGAACTGGCCTAGATCGGAGCGGTTGAGACGTCGGCTATCCACGCTTTAGGTTCTCCCTGCGTCGTCCAGTCGGAACAGTGAATCCCGATCGTAGCGTTGCAGCAATGCGGCAATGGATGTGCCGTCGGGCAGAGCCAGATCGGGTGCCAGGTCATGCAGCGGGTAGAGTACGAATGCCCGCAGGGTCAGGTAAGGATGAGGCACGGTCAGGCGTTCATCATTCAATGTCAGGTCATCTATCAGCAATATGTCCAGGTCTATGGTGCGCGGCCCCCAGCGCTCGGCTCTGACACGATGCTGGGCCGCCTCCAGAGCCTGCAGCGCATCCAATAGGGACAGGGGTGGGAGCTCGGTGAGGATCTCAGCCACGGCGTTGATGTAATCCGGTTGCACAGGTCCCACGGCGCGACTCTGATACAGAGGAGATAGGGCTAGGCATTGGATGCCCGGCGTCCGGCTCAAGGCAGCGTAGGCGGTGCGCACCTGGGCTTCTGGATTGTCCAGGTTGCTGCCCAGCCCCACAAATACCCTGTGGCTCATGATTCCGGTGATTCCGGCCGTTTGGCGGGACGGCGCCGCCGGGGGCGACGCTGGCGGGGGCCGGACGTGCCCAGATCTTTCACCATGGCTTCACGAGTGGCTTCATCCGCCTCCTGGAATTGGGTCCACCAGCGGCCGAGACCGTCGAGATTCTCTCCGACCTCCTCGCGCAACAGCAGGAAGTCATAGGCCGCGCGGAAGCGCTCATGTTCCAGCAGCGCAAAAGCCTTGCGTCCCTCGCGGCGCGGTAGGCGCAGTTGCAGGGCCCAGATCTCCCTCATGGGAATCAAAAAGCGTTTGGGAATGGCGGTGCAGGCGAGCTGTTGGGAGATGACCCCGTGTTCGGCCTGACGCAGCGCCTCATGCAGTGGCAGTTTGTTGTCGTGCATCAATTTCCGCACGGCCGCCTGCAGCGGCAGCCATAGAAAAGCGGCGTAAAAGAAAGCGGGATTGACCTTCTTGCCCTGTTTCAGACGCTTGTCTGTATTGATGGCCGCCTGGGTGACGAACTTCAGTTGCTGCTCGCCGCCGTTGACTATGCAGTGCTCAGTACCCGGGAACAGGCAGACAAACAGGTCCTGCTCCCGCAGCAGCGAAAGCGCTGAGGCGGCGCAGCCGCTCAGCATCAGCTTGAGCACTTCCTCAAACAGGCGCGCCGGGGGGACATCGCGGATCAGCGGCGCCAGGCGGCGAATGGGTTTGGCCGTGGTCGGGCTGATGGGGAATCCGAGCTTGGCGCTGAATCTCACCGCGCGCAGCATACGTACCGGGTCCTCCCTGTAGCGGGCTTCCGGATCCCCGATCATTTGCAGTACGCGCTTTTCCAAGTCGGCCACGCCGCCGGTATAGTCCAGCAGATTGCCATTGGCCGGATCGTAATAAAGGGCATTGACGGTGAAGTCCCTGCGCATGGCATCCGAGACTATGTCGCCGTAGACATTGTCCCGCAGCAGCATGCCTGTGTCGGACTGTTCCGCATCCTTGGAGTTTGCGGATTGATCGTGATGGGCTCGGAAGGTGGTGACTTCTATGATCTCCCGCCCGAATCGCACATGTACTATGCGGAAGCGGCGGCCGATGATCATGGCGTTGCGAAATAAACGCTTGATTTCCTCTGGCGTGGCATTGGTGGCCACATCGAAATCCTTGGGTTGTCCCCTGAGCAGCAGATCGCGCACACCACCACCCACCAGGAACGCCGAATATCCCGCCTGTTGTAACTTCTCTATGACCTTCATGGCGTTGGGGCTGAACTGTTCCCGACGCAATCCGTGGTCTTTGGCGGAGATGACTTTGGGTTCGGATGAGCGGGTATCTGAGCGGGCTGGGGAGAACAGTTTGATCAGGCGATTGAGCATGTGGGTTGGAGGCGCTGCAAAAACGAAAACGCGAGTCTAACGTAGGTCATGCCTTCAAGCTATATGCCGTCTACTGAGTTGAGCTTGTGGGGGTATGTTTGAGGCGGAGGTTTTGGGAGCACATATGAAAACGGGAAAGCTTTTGGCTTTCCCGTTTTAAATCAATCTTGCATCGTTATTAGGTGTATAACGCTTTGTGAAGCGTTACATCCTTGTCATTTGGCGCGAGCCCTTCCTCTCTTTAGTTTGTTTTCATCTTATTATTATTTGTTGTGTTTATTATAAGTATCGCTTGTTTTTATTATTTATTGTTCTTATTGGTTATCGTCTCAGTTTTTATTATTCGTTATTGTTGTTATGGTGCCGAAGAGAGAGCAGCATCTGTGCCAGAAAAAATATTTTCATATAAAACAATAATTTATGTCTTTATAACTTTTTTGAATCAATCTTTAGTATGGGAAAAGCGTTACCAAAAATCCCGGGTGGTGTTACCTGCGTTCCCTTGATCGGTAACAATTTTGAGACTTTGGTCACAAAATCATGGGTGTTTTGAAGGTTTTAATGAGGAACTATTTTTGGAACGGCTATTTATATAGTGCTTTGGTATGAGTGAAGGGCAAGGGCCAGCGTTACCTTCGCTGGCGCCTTAATGCTTGCCTGACGCGCTCTGGTTGGGTTTGCTGCGGGGTATGCCCAGGCGCTGACGGCGCTCCCATAAGCATTTGCGGCTCACTCCCAGTTTGCGCGCCAGTTCGGTTTCGCTCATGGAGTCCTGGTGTTCAAGTACAAAGCGTTGGAAGTAGTCTTCCAGGGATAGGTCTTCGTTGGGTTCGGCGCTGGTGCGTTTGAGGCGGCTATCGCTGGCGGGTGAGGGATCATCATCCAGTTGCACCAGGTCCAGATCGATCGACAACAGGGAGTGGCTGATTTCCTTTTCGTCCTCACAGAGGATCACGGCGCGCTGTATGGCGTTTTCCAATTCCCGGATATTGCCGGGCCAAGTGTAGGTGGTGATGGCCTGGATGGCTTCCGGCGACAGCACCAGGGGCGGTTTCTTCAATTCGGCGCAATAGCGCTGCACGAAGGTTTCCGCCAGCGCCAGTATGTCTTTGCCCCGCTCGCGCAATGGGGGAAGCTTGAGCTGGACCACGTTGATACGGAAGTAGAGATCCTCGCGGAATTTGCCTTCGCGGGACAGTTTGCCCAAGTCCCGGTGGGTGGCTGCCACCAGGCGCACATCCACTTTGCGGGATTCCACTGAGCCTATGGGGCGCACTTCGCCTTCCTGCAGCACGCGCAACAGGCGGGCCTGGGCCTCCAGGGGGAGTTCGCCGATTTCATCGAGGAAGAGGGTGCCGCCGTCTGCGGCAGCCACCAGTCCTTCGCGGTTGCTGGCAGCACCGGTGAATGCGCCTTTTTCATGGCCGAAGAGTTCGGCTTCGATCAGTGTGTCGGGAATGGCTGCGCAGTTGACGGAGATCAGCGGCTTGTCCCGCCGCGGGCTCTCCCTGTGAAGGGCTTTCGCCACCAGCTCTTTGCCTGTGCCGGTTTCACCATTGACCAGAACCGTGGCATTGGTGGGGGCGACCTTGCGGATCTTGGCGTAGAGCTCCTTCATTTGCAGGGAGGAGCCGATCATGCCGGCAATGGCATCGGTGGAGCCTTCCAGGGGTTTGGCGGCGGCGGTGGCTTTTTCGGATTTGCTGAGCACCCGCTTGATGGCGGCGAGCATTTCATCGTGATCGAAAGGTTTTGCTATGTAGTCCACGGCTCCCATACGCATGGAATCCACTGCGGAGCGCAGACTGGCGTAACTGGTCATGATGAGGACGGGCACGTCTCCGGCGGCTTGGATCAGGTCTGTACCGGGAGCGCCGGGCAGGCGCAGGTCGGAAATGATCAGATCAAATGAATCCAGATTGTATTTGGTCGCCTCTTTGACTGATGCGGCTTCCTTGACGTCGTATTTGTTGCGGACCAGCAATTTGCGCAGTGCGGTGCGAATGATGACTTCGTCTTCTACGATCAGGATTTTGCTCATACGTCAGCGTTACTTCGTTCAAAAAACCTTCATAGTGTTACTCTTCGACTCAGTGCTTGCAAGGTTTACCGGTAACGTAATGATGAAGCGCGTCCCGCGGCCGGCAAATTGTTGCTGCGGATGAGGGCTTTCCCCATCCTGGGCAGGAGAATCCCGACGAACGGGGGATTCAATCTCGATGGTGCCTTGGTGGTCTTCGATGATGGTGTAGACCATGGCCAGTCCCAATCCGGTACCTTCCCCTGGCTCCTTGGTGGTGAAAAACGGTTCGAATATGCGGGCCACCAACTCCGGCGGTATGCCTGAGCCCTCATCCGTGACAGTGAGCCGCACCATCTCGCCATCCTTCCATCCCTCCACCCAGATATTGCCCTCCGGTTCGGAGGCATCTCGGGAGTTGGACAGCAGATTGACGAACACCTGAATCAGCCGCTGGCTGTCGGCCGTCAGTACCAGGTCCGCCGGGACCAGATTGTGGAAGACAACCTGGGTGCGTTCCTTCTGCAGTGAGAGGAGGTTGATGGCCTCCTGAACACATTCTCTCGGCTTGACCCGCTGCAGTGCGTTGTCCACCCGCTCGCCGGCGTGGGAAAAACTCACCAAGGATTGCACTATGCGGGTAACCCGCTCTGTGAGGGAGAGAATCTGGTCTCCTGTTTCGAGAATGTCCGGGTCCTGGGTTTCATACTTGAGGTTCTGCGCCAGACAGGCGATGCCAGTAACAGGGTTGCCGATTTCGTGGGCCACACCGGCCGCCAACCGGCCCACCGAGGCCAGACGCTCGCTGTGTACCAGCTCCTGTTCCAGCATCTGCAACTCGGTCACGTCCTCCAGCAGTATCACTTGCCCATCCAGTTGCTGTGCCAGGGCCGAGGGAATAGAGGCCTTGTGCAGCGTGATCCAGTGGGGCTTGTTATTGAGCATGATCTGATGCTTATAGAACCGCGGCTCCGCTGACATGGCGAAGCGCGTCAGCAAGCGCCCCCAGGGTTCCACCACATTTTCCAGATAGGAGCCGGTCACCTGATCGCTGGAGATGCCGGTCAAATCCGCCATGGCGCTGTTCCACATCAGGATTTCCATGTCGGCGCCTATGGAGCAGACCGCCAGGGGCAGCTCCTCCAGGGTGCGGCGGTGGTAGATACGCAAGTTGTTGAGTTCTGCAGCCAAGCCGGTCAACTGGTCGCGCACTTGGCCCAGCCGGCTCTCGATCAGGTTGATATCCGTGGCGCCAGGGGACTCAGGTACTTTGTAAGGCACCAGGCGGTCCATGATTTCACTCGCCATGGAGATGCCTATGAGGCTGGAGAGATTGGCTTCGATTTCGTCGCGCAGGCGGCGTAGAGCATAGGGACGGCTTTCATTGGCAGTCATGCCCAGGCGCTGTAGGGCGCGGTTCACCTCGGTCTGAGCGGTGGACCGGCCTATGCGGCTACTGAGACGCTCGATGATCTCTGCGGGTGAGCGTATATCCAAGGCGAGGCGCACCGGGTGGCTCAATTCGTCGTCTGAGCAGAGTTCCGCGCTGTAGCGCTCCTCATCCGACTGACGGCTGAGGTAGGACACCAGAATAAACACCAGCGTATTAAGACCCAGACTCCAGAGGGTGATGGTGCTCCATTGGGAGATGCCTATGGGGATGGGATGGTCCATCAGCGGCAGAGTGGCGCTGGTCCAGCCCTGGGTCATAGGCAGCATCAGGCCGAAGAACCAGATATTGCTGCCCACCATCAAGCCGGCAATAAAGCCGCGGCGGTTACCTTTGGGCCAGTGGGCCACCGCCATCACCCCCGGCAGCAACTGCAATGTGGCTATAAAGGCCGTCAGGGCGAGCTCCGTGAGGCTAAAGCGGTTGTTCAGGGCCAGATAGAACAAATAGCCCCCGAGCATCACCACCAGTATCAGCGCTCGTCTCATCCAGATGAGCTGGCCATACATGTCGCGCTTGGCGCGAATATGGATGATCGGTAGCAACCAGTGGTTGAGGATCATGGTGGACAGTGCCAGCGCCATGGCGATCATGGCGCCAGTGGCGGCGGAGAGACCGCCGACGAAGGCCACTGTCGCGAATGTGCCGCTGTTCAATGCCATGGGAACCGAGAGTGGGAAGTACTGCGCCGGCACATCCAATCCCAGGGCCTGCCCTCCCCAGAGAATGGGGAAAATGGGCAGCGCCATTACCAGTAGAAACAGAGGGAACGCCCAGGTAACCAGGCGGTTGGTATGTTTGACGGGATTTTCCACCACGGTCATGTGAAAAATGTGGGGCATGGATACAGCTGTGGCGATAAATATGAGCAGCAGTGCATGTACCGACGCATCGCCGATGGAGGTGCTGAGGGCTTCCAGATGCTCCGGATTGTCATTGAGCCACCGGTCCAGGCCGCCGAGACCGCCGAAGACCTGAATCAGGACGAAACATCCCACCGCCAATAGCCCGAACACTTTGACCAGGGACTCAAAGGCCATCACCGTGACCAATCCTTTGTGGTGCTCCCGGTTGGAGCCGAACACAGTGGCGAACAGGGCTATGGCAACGCAATAGATCAGTGCGAAGCTCTGCCGCACCCCGAATTCGGACAAGGTGGGATTCAGTGCCTCATGGTTGTTGCGGGTGAACAGATGAATGGTGTCTGCCACGGCCTGGATCTGCAGACTGAGCAATGGCGCCATGGCCATGATCATCACCAGTGTCACCATGCCGCCTACGGAGTGGCTGTGGTAGCGGAATACCAGCAAGTCCGCCATGGAGTTCACCTGGAAGCGCCGGGCCAGTTCCACCAGGGGTTGCAGCGCATAGGACGAAAACAAAAACAGCAGACCAGTACCCAGGTAGTAGGCGAGGGCGCCATACCCGAACTGCCGGGCCAGATCCACCACACCATAAAAGGCCCAGGCGCTGGCGAATATTCCCAGGGAAAAAATGTAGGTGACCGGATGGGACACTATGCGATTGGACACCCAGCCGCGCTCGGTGGTGTAAGCGATCGCGAAGAGTACCCCCAGATAGGTGAGGCTGATCAGGGAGATCTGAAGGAGACTAAGGGTCATTTTTGGCGCTGCGTCTCTGCATCAGGTAGGCGCCGAGTATGACCGCCATCCACACAATAAAGGGCTTATACCAGCCGCTGCTGGCATCTGTGACCCAGCGCAACAGCGGCGGCAGAAAAATATAAGCGACCAGCAACAGAAGGATCAGTGGGCCCTGCCGATTCATAAAAAGCCGTGCAGTGAACAAAAGGAAGTGCGGCGATGGTAAAGGCGCGGTATCGCTTAGGCAATCTGTGGCGAAGTAAAAATTTGCCGGCAAATGAGAAAAAAATCATTCTTTGTGATGATTTTTTGGATTAGAAGTAGGGCTTGGTTGTCTCATTTGTGGCCAATATTTAATCCTTAAGTGTTAATTGTGCAGTATCTCATGAAGGGATTTTCCCATTTGCGGATTGGATAGAAGGCAGGTTTGGGGTTGGAAATCATGGGCTTTGCGTCCCGATATCCGGCGCTTGTAATTCATTGAGGGGCTATGCGCCATGGAGTAGAATCGGCGGCCGGGAAATTCAGTCGACGCTGTATTGCAGTTCTCAGTGGGATAATAAGTTTTTCAGTGGGATAAGTGATTTGCTTCTGCCGCGTGGACTCGCGGTATTTTTTCACTGCTGCACGCGCCATGCCGGTGTATTTTTAGCCGCCCACAACATCTTTTTCTATTCCATATCTCTTCTTGTTTTTGTTTGGATCCTTAAAATTCGGACGGAGCGCCGTATGAATACTTTTCGAGAACGATTCGCCGCCTGCGTTCTGGCTATGAGTCTGGCACTGGCCTCAGGCTGTTCGCAAAACAGTTCCGAGATTTCCCCCGAGCAGTATCAGCCCAATACGGCGGCCGTGGATGGTGTGGAAAATGTCATACCCAAAGATGACGCCACGGTCATCAACAAGCCGGTAGGCAGTCTGACGGAACACGTCAGGGTTGATGCCGGCAATTTGCAATTTGCCGATTCCAATCTGCTGGTGCCTCTCAATGGTGTGGTGGAGAGTGTGTCCGGCGCTCCCATTCGGCTGGCGCGCTGGACCCAGATAGAGGGGCCTGAAGTCCCGATCCTGAATCCTCGCGAACCGCGCACCGCCATTCTCACTCCGGACGTAACCCATCCCACCAAACTGGTGTTTCGTCTGTACGGAGTGAACACCGAAGATTATGCCAACTCGGATACCACCACTGTCATGGTGCAGCCCCTGGAAAATCTGGCCAGGGTGGTGAGTGTATCTGCCAACGAACAGAATGCCTCTATTGATTTCCGCGTGAGTCTGTCGCGCCCCGAGGCCGAGGCGGTGGTTGTCGAATATGAAACTGTCGATGGTACTGCCACGGCAGGTGAAGACTATGTGGCCATCTCCGGTAATCTGCCCTTCAATCCGGGGGTTACCGAGCAGATTCTGCAGGTGCCGCTGATTCAGGATGATGAGCCGGAGGATTACGAATATTTCGAATTGAGGATCGGCGCCAATCTCTATGAGGGTGGCGTGAACAAGCGTGTCAGCCTGCGGGGCATAGCGGTGATCCTGGATGAAAGTTTCACTGATAGTGGTCCTGCATTCCCCACTACAAAACCCGAAGACCGCGGCCCATCCGACGCGGAACAACCGCAGCTCAACGGAACTGCGGGAGTGGTACGGATCAATCTGATGTGGCCGGAGGCGGCGGACGACCTCGATCTTCAGGTGGTGGACCCCTGTGACAACATACTCTATGTGGACAACAGTCCGGTGGAATGTCTGGGGGCTGTGGGTCAGTTTGATCCGCCTGGGCAGAACGGCAGTTGGGAAAACGCCTTCTGGCCGGAATACGCTGCACCGGGCCTTTATAGAATCCGTGTTCATCACGCTTCCGGCCTGCCCACCGACTATGATCTGCGCGTGTTTTTCGGTGAGACCAACCGGCGTTTCAGCGGAACCCTGGCCAATGGTGATACGGTGGAAATTCCGTTTACCGTGGAGTCCGCCGTAGGTACTTCAAGTTCATCCAGCTCAAGCTCATCGTCTTCGAGTGCCAGCACTTCCAGTTCGTCTAGCAGTTCGAGTTCCAGCACTTCGACGTCCAGTTCCAGCTCTAGCTCTTCATCATCCAGCTCGACGACATCCTCTTCGAGTTCCAGCAGCTCAAGCGCTTCGACTTCGTCCAGTTCGTCCTCCAGCTCAACCAGTTCGTCGAGCAGCGCCAGCTCATCTGGACTTGTAGTTCTGGCGGTGGAACTGGAGCCTTTGACAACCCGGGAAATAGTGTCACCTGTACTGGAGTTGAGCGGCTCAGTGACCTATGACCCGGCGCTGCCCCTGAGCAATGCCATTGCCAGACTTTATCAGGGCGAAGAACTGATCAGCTCCATAAGCTTAAGCGACCAGGAAGGCTGGAATTTGGAGGGAAGTTTCAGTGTGCAACTGGAACTGCCTGCGGATTTGCCCGACGGTACTTATGGAGTGCAGGTGGAAGTTGCGGACGCTCAGAGAAGTGCCACCAGTAACACAGTGACATTTATTTATCGCATCCCCCCAGCACTGGAGTTGCATCTGACCTCGCCCCAGGCGGATAGCGTTTATTACGCACAGGTGCCCGTAGAGGCCTCGGTGACTGTGGATCCGGCTTTTGTGTCGGTGCGCGCTTATCTGGAAGCTCTTTATGATGAATCTGGCACTGTGGTGGAACTGCCGCTGCGCTCCGAAGGGCAGCTCTTTTGGGGCACGGTCACCGAGCCTGGTGCTTATCGTCTCACGGTGGTGGCCAATGACAGTCGCAGTGAGGTGCGCCAATCGGCGGAGTTCCGATATGTGGAGCCGGAAATCGAAGTGGCTCTGGTCCATGACCATCCCACTGATATAGAAGGCGTCGTTCAGACCCTCGGCGATATTCAGCTCACAGCGGTTCTGTCCGGCAATGTCGAACTGGTGCCACAGCAGTTCATTGTGGAATATGCCGACGAAAACCGCTGGAATACCCTGGTGACGTTCGATGCCGAGCAACTCTGGCAGCCGGATAGTCTGAGCGCCGATCTGGCTTTTCATTTGGGAGATGCAGAACTGCCGGCCGGCCTTTACGGCTTGCGCTTGCGGGTGGAGCTGGCTGGGGATTTTACGGCGGTGAGCGAACCCTTGACCGTGAATTTCCGTGCGGCGGCACAACCGGTTCTCTCCCTGGATGTACCTGTGGCTGGAGTTTATTTCCGCGATGTGGCGGTGCGCGGTACCGTGCAGTGGGATTCTCTGGTAACGGGTGAAATTACCGCCGTTCTGGAGCGCGACCAGGATCCTGTGAATATTGCTTTGACTGTCCAGGGCAGCAGTTTCAGCGGCACCATCCCTGCTGCGCAATTGATCGAGGGGCAGAACAGTCTGCTCGTGCGCGCTCAGGACAGCACTGGCGGCTCCGCCCAAGTGCGCGTGGAGTTGACCTATCAGGTACCGCAACTGGCGGCGGCATTTGTGGAGCCTGTGGCCTCAGGCACTTTTGAAGTCCTTCAGCCGGAGTTTGAGGTCCGGGGGCGCGTGACCTACAGCGCGGAATTCCCGTTAGAGAGTCTGTCCCTGGCTATTTCTGAGGAGGGTAATCAGACTATCGATGCCGGAATTTTTGTGATCATCGAAGGCCAACCTGCCGGTAATACATGGAACCCTGAGACCGGCGAGTTCGTCCTCAATGTAGACCTGCGGCGGTTCGATCTGGGGCCCGGGGTTTACAGCCTGGTGATCCGCGCTACAGATCGTTTTCCGCAATCGGCACAGAGTAATGCCATCCAGGTTCGATACCGTGTACCCGCATCCCTGGATCTCAGTCTGAGTTCTCCTTTAGAAGAACAGGTTTATTTTGAACCTGTGTCCATAGTCGGCAGTGTGTTCTGGGACGAGGCTTTGGATCTCGCGTTGACCGCTACCCTGGACAACCTCGCAGATGAAGAACCGGCACAACCCCTGATTTTGGAACGCAACGGTCAGAGATTCAGCGCTCGAGTCGATGAGCCCGGCAATTATCGCTTAAGGGTCACTGCGGATGATGGTTTTGATCAGGTGGTGGAAAGCGTGGATTTCACCTATGTGGAACCCGTGGTCACAGTGGCGGTGGAACATAACCATCCTCTCAACACCGATGACAGTATCGATCTTATTGGTGTTCTCAATCTGCAGGCACTGGTGGTCAATGAGTCCGGTGTGCCTTTGCTAGGATTTGCACTTGAAAGACAAGTGAACGAGCAATGGCAGCCGCTGCGGACCTATTCCCTGGATCAGGTATGGAATCCACAAACCCATACTGCGGCTTTGACGTTGGATCCCATCACCCAGGATCTGGATTTTGGCTTATACAACCTGCGGGTCCGACTGGATTATCAGGGCGGTCGCTCGGTGGTGAGTGCTCCTCTATTTGTGACCTATCGCGCCGCCGCTCCGCTGGTATTGACGCTGGATGGACCGGATGAGGAAAGCGTCCATTTTGCACCCGTCGAGGTGTTTGGCAGCGTCTCTTCGGATCCTCTGTTGTCTGTGACGCTGAACGCGCTGGTGGATGATCTGGCAGATGAGGAGCCAGCCGTGGCCGTCGAACTCCGCAGGGATGGCGACGAATTCTTCCACACACTGGAGAATCCCGGCCGCTATACCTTCACTGTAACCGCCACCGATGGTCGCGATACTCTGAGGCGGTCGCGCACTATCACCTATCTGCAGCCGGAAGTGTCGGTGAGGGTCTCCCATAATCACCCATTGACTGCCAATGGCGATGCCATAGATCTGGTGGGACAGTTACAGCTGGGAATTGCGGTCGCGGCGGATGAGCGTATTCCGCTTCGCGGGTTTGGTGTTGAGGTATTGACGGACAATCAATGGCAACAGGTATATGACGTTGCTGTTCAAGACCCAACCAGCCGCAACGGCAGTCTGTCTTTCGATTTCGGTCTGCGCCCCTACGCCTACGGGTTATACCAAGTTCGTGTACGTGTGGATTATCTGGATGATCTGAGCAGTTACAGTGAGCCTCTGTTGGTGTCCTATCGTGAGCTATTTTTACCGTCCCTCATAGTTTATTCGCCGGTTCAGGGATTCAATCTGGGGGCATCCCTATACTTTGCCGGACTTTATTCGGTGGACCCGGCACTGAATCTCGAAGGCGTGTTCGCCACTTTCTATGGCGACCTGGATGAGAATAGTGACCCACTGTTCGGTCCGATCGGTCTGGAAGCCGCAGATGGTGTATTCCAGGCAGAACTTGTGCACGACCGTCTGGCGGAAGCCCGCGCAGTGGAAGTGTGGGTGAGAGATTCGTTGGGCAATATCGAGAGCAGCGGCAGGATTCCTTTCTCCCTGGCCAGTACCTCTGATTTTTTCCTGAATATCACTCAGCCGGCTCTGGATGTATTTGCCACTGTGGATAAGCGTGTCGAAATTGCCGCTGAGTTCTTTGCCACGGATTATCTCTCCTATGATTTCACTGTGCGTCTCCTCGATGTGGCGGGGCGGCAGTTGCTGTTGGAATCGTTGGAGACCTCCAGCGCCTGGAATATCAGTCCGACTGGGGAATTGCGGGGCACCCTGGATTACACTGCACTGGACCTGACGGAAGGCACTTATATCGTTGAACTGACCGTCAATTATCCCATCGGCATCACTTTGACGGATCGGGTGAGTATTCTCTATGCGGAACCCGAGCCTCCCATCATCGAGATAATAGAACCAGCACCGGGAAGCTACAGCTTTGATGTGGCGATTTCTGGCACTGTGTCCGTGGCGCCAGGATTGGAGCAGAGAATAAGCGCGGTTTACGCGAGCCTGGATTTCGTGGGTGAGGGTTCCATTATTCCGGTTCCGCGTTTGGATTTGGATTTTGCCGAAGGCAGATTCTCTGGACGTTTGACTGAAAATATGTTGAGCCGCTCGGGCGATTATTGGCTGAATGTGGTGGTGACGGATCTTCAGGGGGATATCTGGGCGACGGAATCCGTGCGTTTCAGCTACGAAGTCCCCAGAGCATTGGAAATTCAGTTGCGCACCCCCGCATCCCAGTCCGATATCTCCAATCCCTATCTGACGGTATCCGGCGTAGTGCAATTCCAGGCTGGTTATCCTGTGGAGGAGTTCACCGCAACTGTTTTGCAGAATAATCAAGTCGTGCGCGGGCCGTTCGATTTCGTTGTGTTAAATGGCTCCTTTGAGGCGATCATCAGTTTCGATGAAGTCGATACGACACCGAGGCTGGAGGATGGCACTTATGTATTGCGGCTGAATGCGCGCGACAGTCGACAGCGTACGGCGCGGCAAGAAGCAGTCGTGTCTCTGGCGCGTCTGAAATCTCCGACCTTGAATCTGACTGCCAATTCAGGTGGCAACGGTGTCGGTTTGGGAGGGGTTTACACTGCGGATTTCACTCTGGATTCGCGCGCTGTAAATCCGACGCTCCGCGGTCAGATCAATCATCAGGATGGTACTACCTCACAGTTATCCCTGGCTCTGCCCAATCCGATACTTGCGGCCGGATCTGTCTCTTTTGATGTTGCGGATTCATTGATCAAGATTGGACAGAACCAAATCGTAGTGACGCTGGATGATGGCTATAACCCGGCGGTGAATGCGACAGCCATAATCAATTTCGCGCAACCGGTGGTGACCATAGCCATACCACAGAATAATGCTGAGATTGCCGGTGAAACGGTGAATGTGCAGTTTGGTGTGAGCTATGCCGGAGTCAATTCCAATCCGAGTGATGCGCCGATTGCTCAGGTATCACTGAATGGCGCGTTGCTGCCCAATAAAGCCCCTGTGGTAAACCCGACCACTGGTTTATATCAATATTCGTTCAGCGCCAATGAGCTTCGCGATGGTAGCAACACTGTAGACATTCAGGTGGCTGATTTCCGCAATCAAGCCGTGACGGGAGGCGCCCAGGTCACTTTCAACTATTCCAGACCGACGTTGACGCTGAATATTACGGAGCCGGCCGCCAATTCCACCCGCGCCTATACTGGGAATGTCACTTTTACCTACACAAGTTCCAGTCCCTTAAGTCGGGCTGTATACATTATTAATAATACCGAAGATGCAAATGTCGACCTGACCCGTCTCAGTTCACCCTACAGTTACACAATTGTTGGAGAGGATCGTTTAAGGGCAGGTCAAAACACAATCACTATTCGGGCGACCGGTGCCAATGGCGCATTAGCAGAGGCCACCAGAACCTTTGCCTATGTCATACCGTCCATTTCCAATTTGAGGGCAGTCAATGCGGATGGTAATGCGCACACCACTTTAATGGGCGATGTGGCGCTGAGTTTTTCGAGCAATGTGCAACTGGGGGCTGGGCAGGTGTTTATCAACAACGAGCCTGTACTGGATCTCACCTTGAACGACACTACATCACCGTTTGAGTACAGTGCGATACTGCCCGGGGCGGCTTTCAGATCTGGCCAAAATTTGGTGCAGGTGGATGCTAGTGACACTAATAAGGTGTCGGTGAGTGCCAGTGTAAATGCCAATTACTTGAGTGCTCGATCTACTGGCAGTTTTACATTGGGCGTCGGAATTGGTCGCGGTGTTATAAATGCTGAGAGAATTTTGGGTACGCTCTATGGATTTTCTGCTGGCGTAAACAGCAGCGAGCTTACGCTTAGCGCATTATTTATTAATGGCGTCCGCTCTGAATTCGCAGCCAATTCCATCGAGCCCAGTCCCCGAAATAGCTTCAATTACGGAATATCTACGGAGACCATTGCGAAGAATCTGGGTGACGATATTTCTCGTGTTCTGAACGTGACTATTTATTTGGGGGGCGGCAATGGCACCACTGTAAGTGGAGAAACGGTTGTGTTTGCCTATAGAAGTCCGGGCGGCCGTTATCCCGACCCGTCAGACAGGCGCAATATTCTCCATTTGAGCGTGGACGGGCACGGGCAAGTAAGTGCAACAACCGCTGGGGTTAATCTGTTCAGTGGTACCGGCGGAGGCAATCAGGTATTTGTCGGTGGAGCTGGGGCGAATAATTACTTTTTTGACTCGAATTCCGGAGCTGATGAAGTGATTGTAAATGCCCAGGCTGCTGCAACTGGAAGTGGAAGTACCGTTTTCAGTTATTCAGATGTGTCGATGCAGGATATGGCATTTCATCGGATCGTCGGTAGGGATGCGAATGATGATGGGGATTTATTGATAACCTATGGCACCGGATTCCCAAACCCATTTTCCTGGCAGTTGGTGAAAGATTACGCCAATATTCAGAGAGCTATAAATCGTATTGATCACTTTGGCGGTCAAAGTTTTATAGCACCTGTAGGTGAAATTCCACCATACGAATGGACTGCATGGGGTAATCGGGATATCCCGGATGGCAATGGGGATTTCGAAACTATCAGCGACTGGAAAGCTGAGGGCCGGATGGCGGAAACCTGTGAGCCTGTTGCGATCCAGGCCCGCTTGGTAAACACCACCCAGATTCTGTGGCCTGGAGATATCAATCAGGACCCCGGTGTGGAAAGTTTCGATGTTAAAGCGGGTTATATATGCCGCAATGACACTACCAATACCTGTAGGGATTATGAGGTTCGATATTTGTGTCCTTCCCGAGGTTAATAATTAGATAGCGGGCAGGAAATGATCATCTCCGTTTAGCGCGGAGATGGTTTTGTCCAAGGAGGCTATCGGATGGCGAGGGGCCAATGGATGGCTGCTTCCTGTAATAAGGCAGGAAGCGTATTCTTCTTCTCCAGATTTATACCCAGTGCCCTAAGGGCGTCATGTAAATTATTCTGATAATTTGCATTATCCACTGCCGAAGCATGATTCTGCTTACTTAATTTATTTCCATGTTCATCCCGGATCACAGGAATATGCGCAAAGCTCGGCGGCTTTTTTCCGAGTATGTAATACAAAAAAATCTGCCGCGCAGTGGTGTCCAGCAGATCATCGCCGCGCACTATATCGGTAATGCCCTGGTCTATATCATCCACCACTACTGCCAGTTGGTAAGCAAAAAAGCCGTCTTTGCGGTGGATGACAAAATCGCCGCTGACAGTTTCAAGATTTTCTGACTGAATCCCGCGGACCCTGTCGTGAAAGCTGATCTGAGTATCCAATTGGCGAAATGCCGGAGGTAGATCGCTGACTTTAAGGCGCAATGCGCAAGCCTCGCCAGCTGCGGGTGGGTGGCGGCGGCAGTGGCCGTCATAGGGGCCTTTTAAGCTGGCCAGGCGCGCTCTGGTGCAGTTGCACGGATAAACCAGGTCAAGCTTTTTGAGCTCGTTAATGCATTCCCAATAGGCCTCCGAGCGCTGGCTCTGATATCGCACTTCTCCGTCCCAACAGAGCCCGTGTGCCTCCAAAGTGCGTTTGATGGCATCTGCCGCTCCCGACTGTTCGCGCGGCGGGTCTATGTCTTCTATACGCAACAGCCATTTGCCGCCGTGATGGCGGGCATCCAGGTAGCTGGCCAGAGCGCAGACTAAAGATCCGAAATGCAGAGGGCCGGTGGGAGAGGGTGCAAAACGGCCTATGTAAGGGCGCGCAGAAGGTGAGGACATGGGTTTAGTATTACTTGCGCACAATGCTGTCGGCGCAAAAAGCAAAGGGCCGGATTCCTCCGGCCCAGGTGGGCATCAGCCCATCACTTGCTTTTCTTTGATCTCATCGATGGTTTTGCAGTCAACACAGAGGGTAGCAGTGGGGCGGGCTTCCAGGCGACGTATACCGATTTCCACACCGCAGGCATCGCAATAGCCGTAGTTGTCGCTTTCGATCAACTCGAGGGTTTTGTCGATCTTTTTGATCAGTTTGCGTTCGCGGTCGCGGGTGCGCAGCTCCAGGCTGAATTCCTCTTCCTGGCTTGCCCGGTCTGCCGGGTCAGGGAAGTTGGCCGCTTCGTCCTTGAGGTGGCTCATGGTGCGGTCGACTTCCTCCATGAGTTCGCGCTTCCACGCCAGCAGAAGCTTCTTGAAATGCTCCCGCTGCTTTTCGTTCATATATTCCTCACCCTTTTTCAAGGTGTAGGGTTCGATACCGTGGAGAGAAAAACTGGTAGTCTCGGGCATTGGTGTTAAGCCTCTTTCTATTGCCTTGTTTTGCGCATTCCGCACTTTTAAACGTCTTCCCAGGCTGTCTGCCGGTGTACGGCGATACGCCGGAAATGCCGGTTTACTTGTCGCTTCGGTATCGGAGACTGGTCTACAATCCCCGCGGCCATCCGGCCAAGGCGAGAAACCTATCAGATTCCCCGGCAAGGCGCCAGTTTTTTGTCTGGCGCCCCGAATGAGGCGCTTCCGGGGTTCATACCTGTTTTCGATGACCATAAATGGGTGCCATACCATGCGTTTTCCACAACCCTTGCAGCAAGCCACCCTGGTGCGGCGTTACAAGCGATTTCTCGCCGATGTGGAGTTGAGTTCGGGTCAGTCCCTAACAATCCACTGTCCCAACACGGGCAGTATGAGAAATTGTCTTCAGCCCGGTGCGCCACTGTGGTATTCCGCGTCATTGGATCCCAAACGCAAATACCCCGCTACCTGGGAGATAGCCACCACTCCGGATGGGCATCTGGCGGGGATCAATACCAGCAGGGCCAATGGATTGGTCAGGGAGGCGATAGAGGTGGGGTTGGTGCCGGAATTGCGTGGATTCACCGATCTTAAAGCGGAGGTCAGGTACGGCCTGGAGGCCAGTCGCGCAGACTTTCTGCTCCAGATAGAGGGGCAGCCGGTCTACGTGGAGGTCAAGAATGTCACCTTGTGTGAAGGTGCCGGCGCCGGGTTCTTTCCGGATGCAGTCAGTGACCGGGGAAGTCGCCATCTACGCGAGTTGGCGGCAATGGTGCAGTCGGGTCACAGGGCAGCCCTGGTCTATTGTGTACAGCATACAGGGATTGAATCAGTGGCACCGGCCCGCCACATAGATCCGGCCTATGCGAAAGCCTTTGAGGTGGCCTGTCGGGCCGGGGTTGAGATCTATGCCTTGGGCGCGCGCCTGTCCGTAGAGGAAATAGTACTGGACCGCCTGCTGCCGGTCTCAATCTGATGGGGGAGAGATCTGAATCTGGTTGTCATCCAGGACAAACGGTATGGGAGTCAAGAACTGGCCGCGACAGGGCCCTGCAACACATTCGCCGGTTTCAGGCAGGAACAGGGCTCCGTGGGTTGCACAGCGCAAAAGTTCGCTGTCGGGATCAATGAAATCATCCGGCCGCCATTCCAACGGCACACCTAGATGCGGGCACTGGTTGCGATAGATAAAGAAGGACTGTTTCTCCCGCACAACGATATAGCGCTCGGTGCCCAGGTGAAATCCTCGTGCACCGCCGTCTGGGATGCCCGCCGTGCGGCAGAGAGTAGTGGTGCTCAGGCGTGGGCCCTGGCGGCTTCGCCGCGTTCCAGATGCTCTGCTTCCCGGACCAGACGTGTTTTGAGATCTGGGGGGAGATCATTCCAGTGAACATCCATCAACGCACCCTGAAGCGCGTACAGCATGACTTTGGAAACATGGATACCGCGCGCTTTGATGCGGCAATACGCCTGCACAGGACCCATTTCCGCCAAGTCTTCATAGGTATTTACACCTATGGCTTGCAGAATATTGACGGATGCCATGCCTAGGTTCTTCAGTTCGAGCAGTTCGCTATGGGCGAGATTTACGTTCATGGTTCTTCCTTTATTATTATCGTGAGCTTTGGCGTTTGGGCCACGGTTGTTGACGTTATTTGTTGAATTTTTGTGCTGTCAGCTCCATGAAAACGCCCTGTCGGGCGGCACATCCATATTAACTGTAGTGCATTTTTGGATACTGGCCAGGGCTATGTAGTTGGTATCCATTTACATGTGAAACATTCATCCCTCTGCTAATTAAGTGTGGGAAAATTTACTACATTTTTCCTATATGGCCTATCACTAATCGGGACTTTCTTTGGACTCTATCACCTTGTCAGGGCGTACCGAACGACACCTTGCCGAATTTGGCGGCTGTCAAGTACACGCTGAAGTCGTCACTCCTCTGAACCAGTTGATCCAGGATGCATCTGCAGCCGGATTCGACCTGGCTCTGGCCAGCGGGTTTCGCTCATTTGAGCGGCAGCTACTTATATGGAACGAGAAGGCGGCGGGTAAGAGGCCGGTGCTGGCGGATGATGGAACCCCATTGGACATTTCTTCGCTGATGCCTGAGGAACTGATGTTCGCAATTCTCCGCTGGTCCGCACTGCCCGGTGCCTCCCGTCATCATTGGGGTACTGACATGGATATCTATGATCGTAGATGCATGCCTGAGGGCTATAGAGTGAAATTGACCCTGGATGAAACTCAGGGTGAGGGAGTTTTTGCCGCCATGCACACTTGGCTCGATAGCTATCTGGCGCAGTCGAAGATCGGATTTTTTCGGCCCTACAGACGGCTATTGGATGGGGTGGCACCAGAGCCCTGGCATTTGAGTTATGCACCCGTCGCCATGCATTTTCAAAATGCCATGACACTGGAAACGCTGCGAAGTGTGGTCGCATCTGCGGATATTGCCTTGAAGACGGAAGTGCTGCGCCACCTGGAGGAGATCTATGAGCGCTTTGTCTGGGTGCCCTGGCATTTATACCCGGAGGTCTATCGTCCATGCTGATCATTTTTGATTGCGATGGCGTATTGGTTGACAGCGAATCCCTGGCGGCCCAGGTGTTTGCGGAGGAATTGCAGAAGTTCGGTATAGAAATGGACGCGGAAGCTTGTGAGCGGCGTTTTCGCGGTCACACCATGCAATATTGCCTGACGGTGCTGGAGCGGGATTACTCCGGCAGATTGCCGGATGATTTTTTGATCACCTTGGCTGAAGCCACCCGTAGTGCATTTGAAAAATCTCTTCAGCCTGTCCCGGGCGTGGTGTCAGTCCTGCAATGGCTGAACACGAGGGGGTGGAGCTTTTGTGTGGCAAGTAACGGCGCTCTGACGAAAATTCAACATTCCCTTCAGGTGACAGGCTTGTTGAGCTACTTGGGCGATCGCTGCTTTTCCGCAGAGCAGGTTGCCGCCGGCAAGCCGGCGCCGGATCTCTTTCTGCATGCGGCGCGGAGTTTGGGATTCAGCGCCGACAGAGCGCTGGTGGTGGAGGACTCCAGTACTGGCGTGACAGGCGCTCTGGCTGCGGGTATGAGGGTTTGCGTTTATGGCGACGCCACAGTTGCCAATGAAAATGCTGTCACACGCTTTTCACGCATGGAGCAATTGCCGGGGATATTGGAAAGCTTGGTTGGTTTTTAACCAAAGCTGGATACGTCTTCGTCTTCCAGATCGCCGTTTTCACGCAACCACTCCAATACGGCTTCGCGGCTCTCCAACATGGACTGATAGGTTTTCAATACGGTTGAGTTGGGGGTTTGAAGCTTCTTGATACGTTCGATTCTGTCTTGCAGAAAATGAATGTCTTCTATGACCTTGGCTGCAATGGCGCTGCTGCTGGCATTGTAGGGAGACCGGGGAATCAAGCGGTCAATGGCAGCGGGAATATGCTTGTTTGGCACGTTCGGGTTCATGAGCGGGTCCTTATTATGGAGACAGGTTGGTCACCTGACAGTCACATGGGACAAGTATGGGCCTGAATTGGCAGATCGGCCAGATTGGATAGGAATGGTGGTGGCGTGTTATTTCTGTTTCAGATGAAGTCGGTATAGCGCTTCCTTTTATAAGGCGATAAGGCCTTAATTCGGAACTGGACTTGGGTTCTCCTCTCATTGAGGACCCTACATGGAGGGATCTGATAATTTCTATTAAATTCAAATGATTAGGTGAGCAATAGAATCGGATGAAAATTTTGTGATGCCGGTCGCGGTTCGACGGCTAAGAAGGCTTATGACTGCCTATTCGGAGGCTTAGGTCTTTTTCATTCATAAAAAGTCTCGACAAACCCACATTTTATGGCGGGCTTTTCAGCGTCCGTTTTGCGCGGTGGGTAGAGGCGATCAGGGTGGCAAGATATCTGGGTTGGTGTTTTACTTCACCTTATGCATGAGCGCCGGGATAAGGGTGATGACAAATGAGTGAAGAAAGATTTGATCTGATATTCAGTGGCGAGTTGGTAACTGGCTTTGATCTGGCGCAGGTCAAAAAAAATGTTCAAGCGCTTTTTCGTATAGATGAAGCCAAGGTCAATGTGCTCTTCTCGGGCAAACCCATACCCCTGCGCAAAGGGCTGGACGCGGATTCAGCCAACAAGTATCGCGTTGCCATGAAGAAAGCGGGTGCCAGAGTGGACGTGGTGATCAGCCGAGATCCTGCCCCGGCAGTACCACCTGCTCAGACAAAAGACGCTTCGAAAGCCATTCAGGAGGCAGCCCCATCTGCTGCAGCAGGTCAGTTCACTACAGTTTTGGGGGCGCAACCCGCCGCACCGCGAGCAGCTCGGGAACCTATCAAAGCGCCGGACTTTGGAGTCGCACCGGCTGGCAGTGTCCTATTGAAACCGGAAGAGCGGGTGGAGGTTGAGGCGCGCGAGGTGGATATTTCCCATCTTTCCGTGGCGCCGCAGACGGGAAACCTGCTGAGCGAAGAGGAGCTGGAGAGACCGCCGGGAATCGAAATCACAGTTCCGGAATTGGACTTGGCTGCTGTTGGCAGTGATCTATTGTTGCCAGAAGAACGGGAGACTCCCGTGCCTGTAGTGGTGGATATATCCGGACTTTCCCTAGGCAAACCCGGCGAGCGTCTGGCTCCGCCTTCGCCGCCGCCACCCCCGCCACCCAATGTGGATCACATAAAGCTCAAGACATAAAAAAAGGGCCCTGGGGCCCTTTTTTATTTTGCGTTTTTGAAGTTTTCGATGGCGTCGAGGATTTCGCGACGGGCTTCGTCCACATCGCCCCAGCCTTCCACTTTCACCCATTTGCCCGCTTCGAGATCCTTATAGCGCTCGAAGAAGTGGGCAATCTGCTTGATCTGGATTTCCGGAAGATCTTTATAGGATTGAACGTTGTTGTACAGTGTGGTGGTCTTGCTCACCGGCACCGCCAGCAATTTGGCATCCTGGCCGGCTTCATCGGACATCTTTAATACACCAATGGGACGGCATTTGACAACGCAGCCAGCCTGGAGAGGGAAGGGCATGACCACCAGTACATCAGCCGGATCGCCATCGCCGCAAAGTGTGTTCGGGATATAGCCGTAATTGCAGGGGTAGCGCATGGAAGTGCTGAGGATACGGTCCACAAACAATGCACCGGAATCCTTGTCGATTTCATACTTGATGGGTTCGCCGCCCTGCGGAATTTCGATGACGACATTGATTTCATCTGGCGGGTTTTTGCCAGTGGGCACGTTATTAAAACTCATGGATTGGAATCCTGCTGAAGAATGGAATTGACGAAAAGGCGGGCATTCTACCATAGGACAAATCCCGCGCAATTTGTCAGGTGGTCGCTCGGGTGCTATCGGGATGATCCTGTATCTGCCGCGTGTTAAGCTGCGCAGCCTGACTTTTGGGGGAATCATGCAGCACATTCATATATTGGGTATCTGTGGCACTTTCATGGGCAGCCTGGCGCAGCTGGCCAAAGCCAAAGGCTATATGGTGACCGGTTGTGACCATCACGTTTACCCACCGATGAGCACGCAGCTCGAGGCTGCGGGAATTGAACTCATAGAGGGGTTTTCCGAGGATCAGTTGGATCTGCAGCCGGATTTGTTCGTGGTCGGCAACGTGGTATCCCGTGGCAATCCACTGATGGAGACCATACTCAACCGCAATCTTCCTTATACATCCGGCCCCCAATGGTTTGCCGAGCATATATTGAGCGATCGCTGGGTTATGGCGGTGGCAGGTACCCATGGCAAAACCACCACCACCAGCATGCTGACCTGGATTCTGGAGCATGCCGGCATGGCTCCGGGTTATCTCATTGGCGGAGTACCGCAAAATTTCAATACTTCGGCATCCTTGGGCAGTTCCGCCTTTTTCGTGGTGGAGGCGGATGAATACGACTGCGCATTCTTCGATAAGCGCTCCAAATTCATTCATTACCATCCGCGCACTTTGATCATGAACAATCTGGAGTTCGATCACGCGGATATTTTCCCCAACCTGAAGGCTATTCAGACCCAGTTTCATCATCTGGTGCGCACAGTCCCGGGCGATGGGCTGATTCTCTATCCGCAGCAGGATGAAGCTTTGCGTGAAGTCTTGGCCATGGGGTGCTGGACGCCCACCCAAACGCTCGGCGGTGACTGGACGACCCAGCGGTTGAGTGAAGGCAACGATTTTGCCGTGCTTTACCAAGGTAAAGAGGTGGGACGGGTGAACTGGGACTTGTCTGGCCGACACAATGTTCACAATGCGCTGGCGGCAATTGCTGCGGCCCGCCATGTGGGCGTGGATCCCGCTCTCGCCTGTGAGGCGTTGGGGCTGTTTCAGGGGGTCAAACGGCGCATGGAGCTGGTGGGCGAGGCCCGGGGAGTCAGGGTTTTCGATGATTTTGCACATCATCCCACGGCCATACAGAGCACTTTGGAAGGCGTGCGCGCGCAATACCCCGACCACAGGATCACAGCGGTGATCGAGCCGCGTTCCAATACCATGAAGCTCGGTGTGCACAAGGATGCGCTGAAGCAGTCCTGTCGCGCGGCTGACAGGGTCTACTGGCTGGAGCCGGAAAATTTCAGCTGGTCTCTGGCGGGCACCCAGTCTGCCGGAAATACCGAGCACCATGTCTGTCGCAATACCCAGGAAATCGTGCGGGCGGTGGCCTCCAGCGCAGTTCCGGGAGAGCTGGTTGTCGTCATGAGTAACGGCGCCTTTGATGGCATACATGCAAAGCTGATACGGGCGCTGCAGGAATCATGACACCCAGAACTATTACCCTGGCCCTTACCGGGGCCTCCGGTGCCCAGTATGGACTCCGTTTGCTGGAGTTGTTGCTGGCATCCGGATGTCGCGTCTATCTGATGCTCTCCAAAGCGGCGGAAGTGGTGATCCGCCGCGAAACCCCCTTTGATCTTCCGGAAGATTTGGCGGAGCAGCAAGCCTGGTTTTGCCGCACCTTCGGAGCCAGCGAGGAGCAGCTGCGATTGTTCGGCAGGGAGGACTGGTTTGCACCCGTGGCCTCAGGTTCGGGTGCTCCGGAGGCTATGGTGATCTGTCCGGCCAGTGGTGGCACTCTGTCTGCCCTGGCAAGTGGCGCCAGTAACAATCTGATCGAGCGGGCGGGAGATGTGGCTTTAAAAGAAAGACGCAAGCTGATCCTGGTGCCCCGGGAGACCCCTTATTCCCAGGTGCACCTGGAGAATATGCTCAAGCTCACTCAAATGGGGGCCCTTATTTTGCCGGCCAGTCCCGGCTTTTATCAGCATCCCAAGACCCTGGATGATCTGGTGGATTTCATTGTGGCACGCATTCTGGACCACCTCCAGGTTCCCCAGACGCTGATGCCCTCCTGGGGTGATCAACCGAAAAGCAGGTAGACCGCCAACCCTGCGAGCGCTGTACCCAGAAATACGGCCAGCCATATAGTCAGACGGTTGTATTGGCCGCTGCTGACGGGGATTTCCGAGCGATTTCCCGGAGAAGTGGGGCGGGTTTTCCACCTTTTGGGTGATACAGGTGGCTCCGTATCTGGGATGGTTTTGTTGATGTCTGGCACGGGACGCAGCCGGGTGGCTTCGTCCATCCGTGATTTGGTGGGGCGTATGCCTGGGCCAAAGATCCGAAAGCTGTAGACGTCCAGCCGCAGGAGATCACCCGAGTACAAAGTACCTTCGCTGATTCGCTCATCATTGATGAATGTTCCGTTGGCCGATCCCAGATCTTTTACCTGGACGGACTGCTCGCTCAGGGTCAGCAATGCGTGTTCCCGGGACAGGTGGGTACCGGGAAAAATCAGGTCGCAATGACTCGCGCGCCCTACTTTGATTTGGGCGTTACCCGACGGAAGCGGGAATTCCTGCCCGGCCAGCCAACTGGATGAGGCCACCAGGGTCCAGTGAGATTGACTGCCCGGCATGGTTGGGTTGCGCACCTCCATCACCGCATTCCCTATGCGCACAGTATCTCCATGCTGCACAGGCTTTTGAACGATGCGTTGACCGTTGACGAAGGTTCCGGTTTGGCTGCCCAGGTCCTGAAGCGTGTATACACCATTGATCACTTGCAGACGGGCATGCATAGGGCTGACAAGAGGATCTGTGATCACCAGGTCATTATCAGGGGCGCTGCCGATGGAAAAGGATTTGTCCATCATCCAGATCGGATTGCGGCTTTGGTCGCTGAAGTGGAGTTTTAACATGCGAGGCTGCGGTGGGTTGGTTGCTCGCATCATAGGGCTAATTTTGTGGTTTTCAACGCCTGCGATCCCAAAGATAGGCAGAATTTCTATGAGTGGCGCGAGTTGATCAAGATTTGTTCGCAAGGCATTGGTCGCCATAGGGCGAAACTTTGTGCGGCCAACAGGTTAGAATGGCGCGCCACATCAATAGCGGAGATTTCTTTTGGTCGGTCATAAGTCCACAGTGGTGATCCACTACTGTACTCAGTGCCAATGGCAGCTGCGCTCAGTGTGGATGGCGCAGGAACTGCTCGCCAGCTTCAGCGACGATTTGTATGGTGATTCTCCGGCCAGGTACCGGAGGTGTCTTTGAGATTCTGGTCGACGGCCAATGCATTTGGGAGCGGAAGCGAGATGGAGGATTCCCCAGTGCAAAGGAGCTGAAATTGAGAGTGCGTAACGCTGCGTTTCCCGATAAGCCTCTCGGCGCTCATATAGAGTCCCGCAGTGGTCATCCCTCACAGGGACGATTAGTTTTCGAGCTTTAAGGAATTAATATGATTCATCGTTTCATAGAATCGTGGCTTCTTGTTGTCACACGATTCCCCAAACTGGTATTGCTTACCATAGCAGCTCTGGCGGTAATTTCGGCGCTGGGATTCCCCAGGTTCAAAATCGATGCCTCCGCAGATTCTCTGACTTTGGAGAATGATCAAGACCTCAATTACTTTCGCGAGATCGCCAAGAACTATAGTAATGGCGACTTTCTCATAGTCACCTTCACGCCCAAGGACGATTTGTTTAGCGACGCTTCATTAGGTTTGCTGCGGGAGTTGCAGGATGATTTGTCCAAAATAGAGGGGGTTTCAAGCATCAACAGCATTTTGAATGTCCCCCTCTTGTTCAGCCCCAAGCAGTCGTTGCGCGAGATTGCCAAAGAGCCGCGCACACTGGAAACACCCGGAATCGATCGGAATCTTGCCAAAAAAGAGTTTTTGGAAAGCCCTATCTATCGTGAAATGATATTGGGGCCGGACGGCCAGACAACTGCGCTTCAGCTCAATCTGGCCGTTGATATGCACTACATTGAGCTGGTGCAAAAGCGGGATGCTTTGCGGGCAAAGCGCGACCAGGAGGGGCTTTCGGCCGCAGAGAAAGAGGAGCTTGCAGAAGTTACCCGTATATTCCTTGATTACAGAACCGCCAGCGAAGCGCGTGCCCATGACCGGGTGGAAAAAGTTCGCGAAGTGGTCGCGCGTTATAAGGATCGGGCACAGATTTTTGTCGGTGGCGTCACCATGATCACGGCGGACATGATCAGCTATATCAAAAAAGATTTGGTCATTTTCGGCACGGCTGCGGCTTTGTTTATTGCGGGCGTGCTCGCGGTTATCTTTCGTTCACTGCGTTTTGTCGTCATTCCTATGGTGGTGTGCATCACAACCATATGGCTTATGATCGGCTTGGTCAGCTGGTTGGATTGGCGGCTGACGGTCATTTCCAGCAATTTTGTTGCTTTGCTGCTGATTCTGACTATGTCTATCGCGATTCACTTGGTGGTGAGGTATCGCGAATGCGTGGAAAAGAATCCCGACTGGACCCAGAAGGATGTGGTCAGCGAGACCATCCGCTTTATGGCTGTCCCATGTTTATATACCACCTTGACGACAATGGTGGCATTTATGTCGCTGGTTGTCAGTGGTATACGGCCGGTCATAGATTTCGGCTGGATGATGACCATTGGTCTGGGCTTTGGTTTGGCACTGTCTTTTCTGATTCTGCCTGCAGGTCTGATGTTGATGCCGCGTAAACAAAGCCGATCGCGGGCGGGTGAGAAAAATGCGACTTGCAAGCCGTTGACGTCCTACTGCTCTGAGTGGATCGAGCGGCACGGAAAACTATTGATGGCAATCAGTCTCGTGTTGCTGGGGCTGGGTGTCTGGGGAGTTACCCGACTGCAGGTTGAGAATCGCTTTATTGATTATTTCCACGAAGATACGGAAATTTATCAAGGGTTATCTGTGATTGACCAGAAGCTCGGCGGTACCACATCTCTCGATATTGTGATCAATGCCCGCGCAACCAGTACTTTTGTATTTGAGGAGGGCGCAACTTCTTCTTATTTGCAGGAAGAAGATCCTTTCGATGAGGTGCGTTCTGAGGAGGAAGATCCGTTCGGCGACACTAATAGCGCAGAGGAGGATGCAGGAAAACCGAGCTATTGGATGACCGTCGCCGGCATGGAGGAAATTGAGAAGATTCATGATTACCTGGAAACTGTGCCGGAGATAGGCAAGGTACAATCGCTTGCCACTCTTTATAAAGTGGGTAAGGAGATCAACGGAAGCCTTAATAATTTCGAATTGGCCGTCATGGAAAAATCCTTGTCTGAAGAGGTGAGGAATGCTCTGGTTGACCCCTATCTCTACGGTGCGGAAGAAACGCGGATTACTATGCGGGTCAAGGATTCATTTCCCGGCTTGAAGCGCGCTGAGTTGGTTGAGCGCATCCGGCAGCATTTGTCGAGTGAATTGCACCTGGATCAGGATCATTACCGCTTCACTGGTCTTCTTGTGCTCTACAACAACATGCTGCAAAGCCTGTTCAATTCCCAGATAGTTACCATCGGTGCGGTGTTTCTGTGCATCATGGGGATGTTTGTGGTGTTGTTCCGTTCCTTCCTGGTCTCGATCGTGGCCATTTTGCCCAATGTACTGGCAGCCGTCGTGATCCTGGGAGGTATGGGGTTGGCGGGCATCCCATTGGATATGATGACCATTACTATTGCGGCTATCACGGTGGGTATAGGTGTGGATGACTGCATTCACTATATTCACCGCTTTAAAAAGGAGGTGGCGGTGGATGGCGACTATATTGCCGCCATGCATCGCTCCCACGCATCTATCGGCAGGGCGATGTATTACACCTCGGTGATCATTATTTTCGGATTTTCCATAATGGTGCTGTCGCAGTTTATTCCGACGATCTATTTCGGAATACTCACCGGCTTCGCCATGTTTATAGCATTGTTGGGCGCGCTCTTTTTGCTGCCGAAACTCATCTTGATGGTGAAGCCGTTCAAGGTCCCGGCCGGTTAAGGTTCCGCAATCTGCTCCCAGAAAGCCCGCACGATTGGGCTTTTCAATCTCCTCGCCAGCACGCATAAGCCGACCTCATAAGGCTTGAGTGACGGCTGGTGGGGGTGCGGTTTCACCTTGCCTGCCAGAGGGCTGTTATCCAGGACGATTTTGGGTACCAGTCCGACACCTAGTCCCAAACTCACCATGCTGACTATGGCTTCATGGCCGGCTACCTGGGCGTAGATCTTGGGGGCGATTCTGCCTTTGCGAAACCAAGCATCCAATCGATTCCGCGCCACTCCGCGTTCAGACACTATATAAGGCACAGATTGCCAATAGTCCTTCGAATCCCCCTGGTCTGTTGGCCAATCCAATGGCTGGATCAGGAGCAGGGGAGAGTCGATGATCTTTTTGAAGTGAATCTCTTGCGGCATGACATCCTGGCGTGCGGCAATCGCCACGTCTTCGTGTCCAGCGACCACTCTTTCTATGGCGAGTGCCGGGTCTCCTGTGTGCAGTTTGAGTTCTATGGCGGGGTGCGCCTGACGAAAGTCTTTGAGTATGTCGTAAAGAAACGAATAGCTGGCGGTGACCGAGCAGTAAAGGCTGAGCGAGCCCTGGAGCAAGTTGGAATTCCTTTGCAGACTGTCGCGCAGAATCTCCCACTGCTGCAAGGTTTCCCGTGCAAAATCTGCCACTTGGGCGCCCTGCGGCGTCAAAGCCACAGACCGGTTGTTGCGGATAAATAGCGGTACCCCCAGTTGCTCCTCAAGTTGTTGTATACATCGGCTTAAAGTGGAGGGGCTGATATGACTGAGTTCGGCAGCACGGTTGAAGTGCAGCGTCTCGGTCAATGTGATGAAAAGTTTGAATGGTGTGAAGTCCATACAAGTATTGCGAAAAATGAAATATGAGGTTCTAAATATATCATTTTACTCAACATCGACATGTGTCTAAAATGCGCCGGTCGTTAACTCCATGACCTGAAGAGGGTATGTATGCAAATCTACTACGATAAAGATTGTGATCTTTCGATCATCCGCAGCAAAAAAGTGGCGGTAATTGGTTATGGCTCTCAAGGTCACGCCCACGCCAATAACCTGAAGGACTCCGGTGTTGATGTGGTAGTTGGATTGCGCCCCGGGTCTGCATCTGCACAGAAAGCCGAGCGCGCGGGCCTGAAGGTTCTGTCGGTTAAAGAGGCTGTCGCATATGCCGATCTGGTTATGATTCTGACGCCCGATGAGTTTCAGTCCAAACTTTATAAGGATGAGGTGGAGCCCAATCTGAAACAGGGCGCAACCCTGGCGTTTGCCCATGGTTTCTCCATTCATTACAACCAGATAGTGCCCCGGGCAGATTTGGATGTGGTCATGATCGCACCCAAAGCGCCGGGCCATACAGTGCGTTCAGAGTTTGTCAAAGGTGGCGGTATCCCTGACTTGGTGGCGATCCATCAGGATGCGTCGGGCTCTGCCAAGGCGGTCGCGCTTTCCTATGCCAGTGCCATAGGCGGTGGTCGTACCGGTATTATCGAAACCAGCTTCAAGGATGAGACCGAAACCGACTTGTTCGGTGAGCAGGCAGTTCTCTGTGGGGGCTGTGTGGAGCTTGTCAAGGCGGGCTTTGAGACTTTGGTGGAAGCGGGCTACTCCCCCGAGATGGCGTACTTCGAGTGTCTGCATGAGCTCAAATTGATTGTGGACCTGATGTACGAGGGCGGTATAGCCAATATGAACTACTCCATTTCCAACAATGCGGAATATGGTGAGTACGTGACTGGGCCTGAGATCATCAATGAGCAGTCACGTCAGGCCATGCGCAAGGCTCTGAAACGTATCCAAACCGGTGAATACGCCAAAATGTTCATCAGTGAGGGTGCAACCAACTACCCGTCCATGACGGCGCATCGTCGCAACAATGCCGCGCATCCTATCGAGCAGGTCGGTGCCAAGCTTCGCGCAATGATGCCGTGGATCGAAGCCAATAAGATCATTGACAAAACCCGCAACTAATCCTTCCTAATCCGGCTGCGCCCTGACGTGGGCGCAGCCCTTCTCCTTTCTGGTCTCTCCCCGGATTCTCATAGCCTTGAGAATTGCTCTGATATACCATGCATCCCCCGGTATTTCGCCGTCTGTCGCGGCTTGATTCACCATATGAGGGGCAGTTATGAGAAACGAATCCGACAATGATCAGCAAGACACGCCTTTATTGAATATTGTGGACGAGCATGAGGAGGAGGTGACCACCTCTTCTGGCCAGAAGGTTCGACACAAGGGGGTATATCTGCTACCCAACCTGTTCACCACAGCGGCGCTGTTCGCGGGTTTTTTTGCCATCATATCTGGCATGAAAGGGAACTTTGAGGCTGCCGGACTCGCCATTATAGTGGCCCAGCTCATGGATGGCTTCGATGGTCGAGTGGCGAGGATGACCAATACCACCAGTGCCTTTGGGGTTCAGTACGATAGCCTATCCGATATGGTCTCCTTCGGGTTGGCCCCCTCCCTGGTAATGTTTAGCTGGGGCTTGGAGCCTTTGGGTAAGTTCGGCTGGGCTGCCGCATTTCTGTTCGCCACCTGTGCGGCTCTGCGATTGGCGCGCTTTAATACCCAGGTCAGCACAGTGGATAAGCGCTATTTTGTTGGGTTGGCCAGCCCGCCGGCTGCTGCTGTACTGGCGACTACTGTATGGCTGTGGCACGACGTGGTTCCCCCTTTTGAGGTTTCCGTACTGCTGGCGCTCATGACCGTAATGATTGGTCTGTTGATGGTTTCGAACCTGCGCTATACCAGCTTCAAAGGGCTGAATTTGAGAGGGCGAGTGCCATTTGTTGTGATGCTGGCGGCTCTTCTGATTTTCATGTTGGTCATCATCAAGCCCCCGCTCGTGCTTTTGTTGATGGCCTGTCTATACTGCTTGTCCGGCCCCGTCATGTGGGTGATGTCCATGCGCAAGTCATTGGCTCCGTCTGCCGCGATGTCGGCTGCACCGACCTCCGATGATGGCAATGGGGAGCAAACTGAAAAAAAGAGTTGACGCGTTTTGTCGGCATCACGATAATGCGCCTCCCCAGCAAGGAAGGCCTCTGCAGCAGTAGGAATTTTAGGCTGCTCAGGGCGAGCGAGAGGGGCTTAAAAAGGCGGAAAAAAGGAGTTGCCAAGTCAAAAAAAATGCGTAGAATGCGCGCCTCACCAAAGAGGTAAAGCTTCCATCTCTAGCAGAGGAAGAGTTGTTTAAAATCTAGGATCAAGCAAAGCGTGTGGGCGCTTGTGGTGGGTGTATTTGAAGAAATATCGAGCCATAAGTGACCTATCAATTCAGCTTAGTAATAACGCGAAAAGGTAGTCAGTGGTTTGAGCA
>Ga0065721_10048994_pt1 | contig 53075 bp, 43 predicted proteins | sample Mesricmetagenome_FD_59108 | JGI IMG/M metagenome (GOLD analysis project Ga0065721, IMG submission 59108) | Mesophilic microbial community from rice straw/compost enrichment Sample: eDNA_1 v2 (version 2) | ecosystem: Engineered > Solid waste > Grass > Composting > Bioreactor | place: USA: Davis... | reverse complement strand
CCGCTGGCGGCGGCTATGCCCGCCGAGCGAATCTCCAGCGGCTTGCCGCTGCGGGCGGCCAGGTCCTTGAAGATCGCTTCGGCCATCGGACTGCGGCAAGTGTTGCCCGTGCATACGATCAAAATCCGATTCATGGTCTCCCCCTGCCAACATGTTGTGATGGATAGTCTCTATCAGCACTCGCCGAGAGGACTCCCGCTTCTGCAAGCGGTGAGGTGAATCGGCGACCTCCAGAACATGCCCTCAAAGATGCGCTTTCCTTCCGTCTGTATTCGCGTTAAAATGAAATGAGAACATACATTCGCAAGATGGGTTTGGAGGGAGGTGAAGTTGAAGTCATGTCGGATTTAACGATAGTATACAGGACCCACCAAGTGTGGGTCAAACCCGGCCACCGGTTGTTTGCGTACCTGGAGCAAGCCTGTCAGAACGCCAAAAACCTGTACAATACGACCAACTTTTATATCCGTCAGGTGTTTACTTCTTTTGGGCGGAACGAGCCCCTTCAGCCGTTGCAGCAACAAGTGATGAACACCCTGAAAACGCAACTCGAAGCGATGAATGAAAGACGGAGCGAGAAAAATCGTTCCCGTCCGTTTGAGCTGCCTTCGAAAGATCAGCGCTTCGTCACTTACCCCTTTCTGGATGCGTTGTTCAGAGTAATGGAGCAACCCGATTATCGCGCACTCCCTGCGCAGAGCAGTCAAGGCATCATGAAGGTTGTATACCAGAACTGGACGGCTTTCTTCGCCAGTAAGAAGGATTATCGCGAACATCCGAAGAAGTTCAACGGTAAACCGAATCTACCGGGTTACGCTCGCAGTCCGGTGAAAGAAGTCGTCTTCTCCAATCAGGATTGCGTGATTAAAAACCAGAAGTTTCTCAAGCTGCCTAAGACCAAGCAACAGCTTAACATCGGCAAGCTGGGTCGTATCGACGGACAACTGAAGCAGGTACGCGTGGTACCCGGACATGGACACTATGTCGTCGAATTGATCTTTGCTTATGCGAGGGAACAGAAGAATACAGCACAAGAAAACGTGCAGGACGCCAATCATTCTGATCTACTTATGGCCATTGATTTGGGCGTGGACAATCTTGCAACCCTCGTCACGACATCCGGTTCGAAACCGATGATCGTGAAGGGCAAGATCGTCAAAGCGATAAATCAGTATTACAACAAGATGAAAGCACACTATACCGGGATTCTTCGTCAAGGCAAGGAGCCGCGAACAGGGGTTCATACCTCCAAACGGTTGGAACGCTTGCATCGGAAACGCCATCGTCGGATCAAAGACTTGTTCCACAAAGCTAGCCGTCTCATCGTCAAGCTGGCCGTGGAACAACACATCGGTACGATCGTCATCGGGCATAACGACGGATGGAAGCAATCATCGGCGATCGGACGGCGAAACAACCAGTCGTTCTGTCACATCCCGCACCAGAAGTTCATTGCGATGATCCAGTATAAGGCGGCTGAACAGGGAATAGCGGTACTTCTGACGGAAGAAGCGTATACGTCGAAAGCCAGCTTTCTGGATCACGATCCCTTGCCCCGTTATGGCGAAGAGGGGAGGCGGACGTTCTCCGGCAAGCGGGTTCATCGCGGGCTGTATGCAAGCATAAGGGGCTTGATTCACGCCGATGTGAACGGCGCAGCCAACATTATGCGCAAAGTATTCCCAAACGTATTTGCCAAGAACACGGATGGGATAGAGGGGTTGGACGGTAACCAGTCCGTCAACGTGTCAACTCCGCTGGTGTTAAGCATCCTGAAGAAGTCAGGTTGAGACATCAGAAACCCTCACTTCAGCCGAAGCGACAGCATAGGTAAGTGGCGGGAGTATTCATATAAGAAATAATAGACCAAATCCGAACAAAATAACACCGCCGAGCGCCTCTCCATATCCTCCCAGGCTTCGGCTCGCCTTTCTCCCGAGCATCAGTCCGAGCACGCTCATCAATCCGCCGAACAAGCCGAACAGCAGCACCGTCAGCCAGACATGCGCCGAGAACATCCCCAGGGACACTCCGACGGAAAAAGAATCGATGCTCACGCTGAACGCGAACACGAGCATTCCCCACAGCGTTCGGTGGTTGATCGAATCGACCGCCTCTCCGCGCAGGGAGCTGTACACCATATGCCCTCCGAGCAGGAGCAGCAGCGCACCGGCCGCGGAAGTGGCGATCCCCCCGAGCAGCTCGCTTACGTATTGCCCCGTATACATCCCGCCAAGCGGCATTAACACGTGGAAAACGCCGATCAGCGAGCTCAGCTTCAAAATGTCGTACAGCCGAACGCCCTTCAAACCGATTCCGATTCCGAGCGAGAACGCGTCCATGCCCAATGCGACCGCCATGATGAAAATGGTCAGCGCCTGACCGGCTGCCGCAGACACGTCAAACATGCTTGTCCCCCCTTGCATTCGGCCGGCGCGACGAACGTTCGTTACGCAGGCTGCCGCCTTGTCCTTCTCCACAACATATGCGGACAAGGCGACGATCATGCAAAGGGGTTCGATTAGAGGAATGTCAGCGGACGGAGAGCTCGCGGCCTCCGGCGGCTTTGCGCAGCCGGTTCATGAGCGCGGCGCCGATTCCGTCCTCCGGGTAGCCTTCGGCGACGATGAAGTCGATGCCCCGCTCGTCGCATTCTCGCAGCGTCGCATACAACATCTGCGCGGCCTTCTCCGGTTTGCCGCGGGGACCACAGTCGAACACGGCGTCCGCCCGATAATCCGCGGCATGCTCCGTGCAGCTGAGCACCGCCACCCGCCGACCGGAGTCCGCGCCTTGGCTCGCCTGCTCCTGCACGACTGCCGGCAGCAGGTCGGCAGGGCCGGTGACCAGCAGCATCTCCCCGCGCGGCGCATAGTGCGCATACTTGACTCCCGGGGAGCGCGGTGCATCCGCTTCGGTTGCCGCGAGCGTTCCGGCTCGGCCCACTAGCGTCGTTCCGACTCGCCCGTCTATCGCCGTCATTCCCGCTCGCCCTTCGGTCGTCATTCCCGCTTCAGCCTCTGCCGGCACCGCTTCCGCCGCCACGTCTGCCAGCCCGGCGGTCGCTTCGCGAAGCTGCTCCCGCGTAATGCCGCCCGGGCGTAAAATATGAATCGTGCCGTCCACGACCCTAACCACGGTCGACTCCAGCCCGACTCCGGTCGCCCCGCCGTCCAGCACGCCGTCGATTCTCCCGTCCAGATCCTCCAGCACGTGCCGCGCCAGCGTCGGGCTCGGCCGGCCCGAGCGATTGGCGCTCGGCGCCGCGATCGGGCAGCCCGCCCGCTCGATCAACTCCCTGGCCAGTTCGTGCGCGGGAACCCGCACCGCGATCGTGTCCAACCCCGCCGTCACGAGCGGCGACACCGCCCCCTCTCGCACCGGCAGCACCAGCGTGAGCGGCCCCGGCCAGAAAGCGTTCATCAACGCCGCTTCGACGGCGCCAATCTCCTTGGCCAGGCCGGCCACGCTTGCGCCGCGCGCCAGATGCACGATCAGCGGATTGTCGGACGGGCGGCCCTTGGCCGCGAATATCCTCCTCACCGCTTCCGTGCTCCTGGCGTCCCCCCCGAGACCGTACACGGTCTCGGTCGGGAACGCAACGACGCCGCCGGCGGCGATCGCCGCGGCGGCTTCCTCGATGCCGGCCCCGGACGACTCCGCGGGCCAGTATTTCGTCTCTATGCTCATGATGCCGATCATCCTTGTCTCACGCTTTTTCCCGCTATTATAGCATACCGGGACAGGCCCGGTTAGGGCGTGTATGCAAACCCGCCCTAGCCGAACAGCGAGCCGAGGAACGCGAACAGCTTCTCCAGCAGCTCCCACAGGAAGAACTTCGCTTTGGGAGCTTCGTCCCCGTCTCCTGCGGACGCCTTCCGAACTTCCGAAGCGGCTCCTGCATCCTCGTCGGCGGTAGCCGCGGTCAGGCAGAGCGGCGGAAACAGCACGCACCACCAGTTCGTACCCTTTCCCTTGCCGAGCGTGATCCGCAGCGCTTCGTAGTTGCCGGCTTCGTACGACTCTCCATCGAACGATTTCTCGGGAAACGGCACCTCTCCCAGCTCAGCGATGCCTTCATAGGAGACGCCAAGTTCGTTCAGCTCGCGGTCCACAATGCCCTGTATGTCGTTCAGGCGGCTTTTAATGAGCGCGTACGCCTCGTCGTGGGTGTCGGGCATGCCGCCCCAGGATTGGATATAGGCGGCTACTTCGTCGCGCACTTTATTTTTGGCGGACTGATCCGCCTTCTTGTCGGAATTGGCGATAATGCGAATACGAATAGCGTCTTCGGGAATTGCGTCTCCCGAGTTCGCGGCGACATACTGCCCTGCTATGCCCAACAAACCGAAACCTATAGCAACGATCAGCAGAACGACTCTCGATACCGACGAAAAAGAAAAAAAATGATGGCTATTACGCATAGTTCCCGCTCCTTGTCGCACCCGTCGGTGCAGCGCTATGCGTTCCGGAACGTCTTAGCCATCAGTATGTCCGGATTGGAAATCTATAAACCTAGCAATCTGGATTTTCATTGAAATCTCTTTCTATATAGATTGAACCAATGAAATAGGAAATCCATTTCATTCCGAAAGGGATGGCTTTGCCGGCTTCAGACAGGTTGTTTTGAGTTACTCTGATCGATAAGACCTTCATAGGTTTGCAACTCAAAGCCAAAACTCGCGGCAAAACCATTCCCTTTCTCCATTTCATTGGGTCCGCTCTTCGACGTATCTTTGGTTCAACCTATATATCGTGCCGCCTTCGCCCAACGTTTCATAGATTCGAGCGTCAGCGCCTCCGCAATCGTCCGATCCGCCTTGTCTTCCCATAGAGTCGTCCGCAAAATATCCGTGTCCTTAAGCAGATTGCCCGTGAGAATGCAGGCAGCCGTCTCGTCCTTATCGATCGTCCCGCTCGCGACCAGCTTTCGCAGGCCCGCGACCGTCGCCGCCGACGCCGGTTCGCAGCCGATGCCGCTCCGGTCGATCAGCCGCTTCGCTTCGAGAATCTCCTCGTCCGTCACCGAGCAAGTCGTCCCTCCGACGCCCGCGAGCAGATCCCTCGCCTTTTTCCAACTCGGAGGATGTCCGATGTTCATCGCCGAAGCGATCGTCGACGGCCGGTCGAACGGAATAAGCTCCTGCCTTCCTTCGGCCATCATCGCATGAAAAGGGCTCGCCCCTTCCGCCTGCACCAAAGCCACCTTCGGTATCCGCTCGATGAAGCCCAGGGCCAGCAAGTCCCTCAGCCCTTTGCAGAGCGCCGTTACGTTGCTGAGCGCCCCTCCGGGGAGGACGATCCAATCCGGAAACCTCCAGCCCAAGCTTTGGGCCAGCTCGTAGACGATGCTCTTCTGACCTTCGATCCGATAAGGATTGATCGAATTGCAGATGTACCAGCCCAGCTCCCGCCCATGCCGTTCATAGAAACGGATGCCGTCGTCGTACGTGCCGTCGAAACCGATCACCTCGGCCCCGTAGGCCAGCGTCTGAAGCACTTTGTTGATCGACACCTGCTCCTTCGGGACAAGCACGAACGATTCGCAGCCGGCCAGCGCCGCGTACATCGCCAGAGAAGACGAAGTGTTCCCGGTCGACGCGCAGGTGAAACGTTCGTATCCCAGAGCCCGTCCGTGGGACACCGCCACGGTCATTCCGTTGTCCTTGAACGAGCCGCTCGGATTTTCGCTTTGCGCCTTCAGCCACACCTCTCGCATTTCGACCGCTTGCCGGACCGGCTCGCAGCGGTACAATCCCGTGTTGCCCTCGTACTTGGTCACGATCGCGTCCTCCGGCAGCTCCGGATAGATCAATTCCTTATACCGCCACACTCCGCTCGCATACAGGCCAGTCCTTTCAGACAACCTCTCGTGAAAAATACGCTTCAGCCGCTCCGCATCCGCCCCCTTGAAGTCATGAACGATTTCAAGCAGTCCGCCGCATTCGCAGCGATACCCCGCATCCTCTTCCTTATGTCGTTTCCCGCAGTCGTAGCATACGATCGTCGCCATTTCAGATCCTCCCTCTCTTCTCCTGAAGTTCCTTTAGCGTTAGAATAAGGGAGGATATTTCATAAATCCAATATATTATAATTGCAATTACATAAGTTCTGATTATGATTTATATGTTGACGGGAGAAAAGGAGGCCGGGAGAAATGCTGAATCTTCACGCGCTGCGCTTGTTTCTGAAAGTCGCGGAGCTCGGGAGCGTTACGCAAGCGGCGCAAGAGTTGAGCATCAGCCAGCCCGCGGTCACATCGCAGATCAAGAAGCTGGAGAAAGAGCTGGGACTGCAGCTCCTGTCCCCGCTGGGCCGGGGCGTGCGGCTGACCGAAGTGGGCGCGCGGCTCGCCGGCGAGGCGGGCAGACTGTTCTCCCTGGAGCGGAACATCGAGGCCATGCTGGAGGAACACCGGCTGGGACAGGCGGGCACGCTGAAGATCGCCGCCACCTATCTGCCCGCCAACTTCCTGCTGCCGGGGCCGGTTGCGAGCTTCAAGCGCGAGCATTCGCATGCCGACGTCGCCTTCACGACGACCGGCTCGGCCCAAGCCTTCGACCTGTTGCTGCGCTTCGAAGCGGACATCGCCTTCATCGGAGGAGGAAAACGACTCGAGCACGCCGATCTGGAGGGCATCCCGTGGCTGGAAGACGAAATGTGGTTCGTCGTCCATCGAGAGCATCGGCTTGCGGACAAGAGCGTTGCCCTGGCCGCGCTTGCCGAGGAACCGTTCGCCCTTCGCGAGCCAGGCAGCTTCTCCCGCGAGCAGCTCTTCTCGCTGTTCCGTCTTCGCGGATTGCCGCCGCCCCGCGTCGGCCTCGAAATGAACGGCTTCAGCGAGCTGATCCGCGTCGTCTCCGACGGCTACGGCCTCGCCTTCCTCTCCGCGCTGGAAGCGCAAGAAGCCGTCGAGCGCGGTCCCCTGCGGCGAATCCGCGTCGAAGACGTCAGGCTGACCAACCCGATCAGCCTCTATACAAGAAAAGAACCTCTGTCCGCTCTGGCGGCAAGGTTCTTGGACTTGCTTTCTATCAAGAGGTAGAGCTTTATGAAGGCAATGCTCGAAAGAGCGCCAGCGGTGGAAATCGAAGTGATCGCGGCGCGCTTATCTCTCGCCCCCGGCCACAGCACAGACCAATAAGCCCGCTCGGCGCGCTTATCCCCCGCCCCCGGACCCAGCACAGACCAATAAGCACGCACGGCGCGCTTATCCCCCGCCTCCGGCTCCAGCACAGACCAATAAGCACGCTCGACGTGCTTATCCCCCACCTCCGGCTCCAGCCTAGACCAATAAGCCCGCACGGCGTGCGTATCCTCGCCCCCCGGACCCAGCACAGACCAATAAGCACGCACGGCGCGCTTATCCCCCGCCTCCGGCTCCAGCCTAGACCAATAAGCCCGCACAGCGCGCTTATCCGTTCCCTCCCTGTTTCTTCTCTAGGGCGTGTATGCAAACCGGCTCAGCGGCATCTATCCCCGCCTTTACGCCCTGCTTCGTCACTTTTGCTTGACGCACCTCCGGTACGCCTTCACAAAAGCTCCTTGCATGGAACGAAAATTCGGCAATATCTGCTTTCCTCGGAGGTTGCATACTCGCCCTAGCAACTTGGCTAAGGGGATACCCTTTTTATGACTCCGTTTGTGTATCCGGAACTCACCGAACCGCCACCACATGCCGCTCGATGCCGGCGTAGTCCACAACAAAGCGGATCTCCGCCCAATCTGCCGCAGCCCTCAACAGCTCCGCGACATCGCGAGCCTGACCTGCTCCGACCTCCCAAGCGACGATTCGCGGCAATTGCGGCAACTCCTTTAGCTGCCCTGCCATCGTCCGATACGGATTCAGCCCGTCGTCGCCCCCATCCAGCGCCAGATGCGGCTCGTGATCGCGTACCTCGCGCTGTAAGCCCGGGATGTCCGACGACGGAATATACGGAGGGTTGGACACGAGAATATCGACGACAAGTCCACCGTCCGCAGCAGACTTCAGAAACGGCGTCAGCAAGTCCCCTTGAACAAACGAGATGCGCCCGTCCGCCCCATGCTTACGCGCATTGCCGCGAGCCACTTGCAGCGCCGCCTCCGACAAGTCGGACGCGGTCACCCGCCAGAACGGCCGTTCCGCCGCCAGCGTGACCGCCAGCGCGCCGCTTCCCGTGCCAACGTCCAGCACGATGGGAGCGAATGGGGCGGGGGCTGAAGCTGCCGCCTGCCCCTTCGCAGCCTCCCCGGCCCCGCCGCCGCTCTCCGGCGGCCAGATCAAATCCCCGGCCTGCAGCACGGCCTCAGCCAGAAGCTCCGTCTCCGGACGCGGAATAAGCACCGCCTCCGTCACTTCGAATGCCCGCCCGTAAAAAAACTGCTCCCCGATCACATACTGAACAGGAACCCCCGTCGCCCGCCGCTCCAGCAGTTCCTCCCATTGCTCCCTCTTCCCGGGAGGAAACGGTTCCCGCCAATCCCGCAGCAGCTCCGCCTTCCCGACGCCCAGAGCATAAAGAAGAAGAAGCTCCGCGTCCGCGTTCGCTTCCTCGACCCCGGCTTGCCCCAGTCGATCCGCGCCCGCTCGCCAGGCTTCTCCCAACGTCGGCGGGTGGCCAGAAATTCGTTCCAAGCTCACGCCCAGCCCTCCATTATTGCTTCATCTGCTCGCGTTCAAGAATTTCGGCCTGCTCGGCCAGCGTCAGCGCCTGGACGATCTCGTCCATGTCGCCGTTCAGCACATACTCCAGACGGTGCAGCGTGAGGCCGATCCGATGATCCGTCACCCGGCTCTGCGGAAAATTGTACGTGCGAATCCGCTCGCTGCGATCTCCGGTTCCGATTTTCTCCCGTCGTTCGCCGGAATATTTGGCCTCTTCTTCTTGACGTTTGACGTCCATGATCCGCGTCCGTAACACCTGCAGCGCCTTATCCTTGTTATCGTTCTGCGATTTGCCGTCCTGGCAAGTCGCCACGATGCCCGTTGGTACGTGAGTGACGCGTACGGCCGACTTCGTCGTATTGACCGACTGGCCGCCGGCTCCGCTGGAGCAGAACGTATCGACGCGAATATCCTTGTCGTGAATGACGATGTCCAGCTCTTCGGCCTCCGGCATGACGACGACCGTCGAGGTCGACGTATGGATGCGCCCGCCCGACTCCGTCTCCGGAACCCGCTGTACGCGATGGGCGCCGCTCTCGTACTTCATCTTGCGATAGGCGTCCGGTCCGCTGACCGAGAAAATGACTTCCTTGAACCCGCCGAGATCGCTCACGCTCGCTTCCAGCATCTCCGTACGCCAGCCTTGGCTGTCCGCGAATTTGGCATACATCCGGTACAGCTCCGCCGCGAACAGGTTCGCTTCTTCCCCGCCGGCCGCGCCGCGAATTTCGACGATGATGTCCTTGCCGTCGTTCGGGTCCTTGGGCAGCAGCAGGAAGCGGACTTTCTCTTCCAATTCTGCGCGCCGTTCGTCCAGCTCTTCGATCTCGAGCTTGACCATCTCGCGCATCTCGTCGTCCAATTTATCCTCCAGCATCGCTTTCGCATCCTGCAGCTGCGCCAGCACTTGCTTATATTCCTCGTAAGCGCGGTACGCTTCCTCCAGCCCGGCCTGCTCCTTCGCATAGGTTCTAAGCCGCGTGGAGTCGTTCACCACGTCCGGATCGCTCAGCAATTCGTTAAGCTTCTCATATCGATCCGCCAAAACTTGCAGACGGTCTAGCACTTGTCCTCATCCTCCGCTCGCTTGCAGTGTTTACATCACCCCTTATTATAGCATACGATGGCCAATTCGTGCGGATACGGCTTGGCGGTTCAAATCGGTCCCGACAACGAAGAGGCTGTCCCACAAGTAAAGAAAGTCGTACTGAACGATTATCGATGGATGAGCGTTGTATGTGCATCTATCTCCTTCCGCTGCTATACGATCCTGAAATGGGAACGATAACCCGTCGCAATGTAATTTCAGGACCGTATGAGGCAGTCTCCAGGAGATAGATGCCCTTCTTTTTCATCGATAATCTTGTACGACTCTATTTACGGGACAGCCTCTTCCTGCTTGTTAATTGTTCAATTGTCGGGCCCGCCGCCGGCGGCAGACTCCCGATTACTTCCGAGGAAGAATGCCGAGGAACGCCTTCGATTCCGGATCGAAGATCATGACGATCGGCCCGATCAGGGCGTCCTGGTCCGTGCTGTACACGACGGAGATCACCTTGCCGTTCACGGCTTGAATCTCTTTAAGCTTCTTCTTCTGTTCGTCCGTCGCGAGCATCACGTTGATATTCCCCGAATCGACTTCCTCGACCCGAGCGTCTTCCTTCTTCGTCGTCACGTGCGACTTCTGATCTTCGGGAATGCTCTTCCAGCCCAGCTCGCGATACTCCTCGACCGTCGCCGGAGCGAGCTGCTCCTTCTCGGTCAGCACGACGAGATAGTGAAGCGGGCTTTGCGGCGGCAGGCTCTTCGTCATGATCGGACCGTAGTAGGCGCGAACCTTGTCTCCGGCTTTCAGATCGGCGAACGGAACGTCGAAGCCTTCCGTCGTCATGACGCCCGTGCCGCTGCTCGCATTCAGCACGATCGACGTCGTCGTTTGTCCGTCCTTCGTCTCGCCGAACTTCACTTGCCAGCCGTCCTCGGTTTTCTCGACCGACTGGATGACGTCTTCCTTGACGAGCGAAGGTCCGCTGACGACAACTTTACTCGCATGGGACTGCCCCGGATAGCTCAACGCGATGACCGGGCCGAACTCGGCCATGATCCGCGTTCCCGCTTCCAGGTCGGCGACGGCGATCGCTTGGCCGCTCTCGTTCGTCAGCTCGGTGTCCTTGTCGACGTAGAGGATCATCCAGCGCTGGTCCCCGTGACCGAGCAGTTCGATCCGATACTGCCCTTCCTTGTCCGTCGGCGCGATATCGACGATCACGCCCACCATTCTCAAGTATTCCACCGCTTGCTCTTCCTTCGAGTTAATTTGGATTTCCTTCGTCTTCGGATTCCAGTTCAGCGTGTATCCGAGCTCGGTCGCCGTTTCGCGCGCCGGCAAGTACGCTTTTCCGTTAATGTAGACCGGATTCAAGGAAGTTTTGTCCCCGTTCACGGATACGACGATATCTTTATGGAACACCCCGGTAACTTTGCCGACCAGTCCGCTCGCGCCTACGGCCGCAGCGGCGCTCGTGCCCAACAGTCCTACGGCAGTCAGTACGACCAACAGTTTTTTCTTCTGCATCATCAATTCTCCTTTCGGAAATCGGTTGAAGCCTTCCGGCAGACCTTCCCGCCCTTGCTTCAATCTCACAGACGCGCCTGCGTTCCCAAATGTTTCATTAGAAAAAACTAATGGAACGAGACCGCCCCCGAATCCATCGAACTCGGGAGCAGTCTCTCGCATCACTTATTGAACTTGGCCATTTCGGCGGTCACTTCTTCGATCGCCTGATTCAGCCCTTTGCTTTCGTAGCCTTTCAGCACCGTCTTCCACATCTCGACCGGATCGTCGTTGCCAAGGATAACCCGCGTGAAGTCGTCGTCGAAGTTGATCGTGGACAGCTTGTCCTTGGCCGGCGTGCTCATCGTGTAAATTTCGAAAGCGGTCGGGATCGGCTGCGTGTTCTCTTCCATCCACTTCAGCTCGTTTTTGACGAACTCCACCGAATCGTCGCCGAACGCCGCTCGGTTCGCCTCGTTGTCCTCCAGAATCGCGGCGTTCCGCCATGCCGCCAGCTGGGAGATGATGTCCATCGAAGGATAGTATTTTTTCAAATCAATGAACTGGTCTCCATCCTTCGGACGGGTAATCGTGTACGTTCCGTCGGCATTCTTCGTGTAGTCCTTGCCCTCGATGCCGTAATCGAACAGCTCCTTCCCTTCGGGAGACAGCAGCCAATCGTAGATGCGCAAAATGCGATCCAGCTTATTGTCGTCGACTTCGGCGTTGATCATGCTCTCCGACCACCACGGGCTGTTGACGTTGCGGTACTTGACGCCGTTCGCGTCGGCCCATGGGTGCAAAATTTTGACGTGGTCGTAGAAGTTCAGGCCCGGGTTGTTCTTCTCCCATTCCGCCTTGACCCCATTGGCCCCGAATACGCCGTTCGTCGTCAACGCGAGCGCGCCCGCCTTGTTCTGATAGAATTGCTGGTTCCGTTCCCCGGCTTTGGCGACCGCGAAATCCGGGTCCAGCGCCTTTTCCTTATACAGCGCGCGAGCCTGGCGCAGCACCTCGTCCATCTTGGAGGAAGCGTAGAACGGAATCCATTTGCCGTCCTCTTTCAGCCAGCCCTTGTTGCCGAATTCCGGGAACGTAGCCGAGAAGACGTTCTTGAAGTAACCGAATGTGTTCATGACGATGCCCTGCGTGTCGTTCTTGTTGTTGCCGTCCGGGTCCTGCTCGACGAACGCCTTCAGCAGCGCCTTGAACTCGTCGAAGTTTTGCGGATCTTCGATGCCGAGCTTCTCCATCCAGTCCTTGCGGACGTAGACGGCCCCGTCTACCGCCCATACCGCCCACATCTGGTCGGTCGGGAACGTCATGCGAGGAATCGCATACAGCTTGCCGTCGCGCCGGATGCTGTCGACGCCTTCGATCTCGAACACCTTGCTCAGGTTCGGATAAGCGCTCATATCGTCCGGAAGCGCATCGATCAACTGCTGATTAACCCACTCGTTATAGATCGCCGGAGTGTCGCTGGTGATGCTGTGCGTAATGATATCGGGCAGTTGGCCCGCCGCCGCCCATACTTGCGATTTCTCCTTGTAGTTGTCCCAGCCGATGTCGATCGGCTTGAATGTCACGTTGAAATCGTTCTCAAGCTTCTGCAGCACTTCGTCGCGAGGCTCGAAACCGACCCCGATCCCCCACCAGGAGACCGAGATATCCATATGCTCCGCAAGCGGATCGGCCGGCGGCGGCACGACAACAAAGCGCATGCCTCTCCCTCTGGAGACGTCATGCGCCTTGCCGATTTCATTATTCGTTCGGACGGCTTGCCGGCCGACTACACGTTAAACAAGAAATGCATCACGTCGCCGTCCGCGACGACGTACTCCTTGCCTTCCAGCCGCACGAGCCCTTTCTCCTTGGCCGCTTTCATCGAGCCGTTGGCGACCAGGTCCCCGTACGAGACGACCTCGGCGCGGATGAAGCCCCGCTCGAAATCGGTATGGATGACTCCGGCGGCCTGAGGCGCCTTCGTGCCTTGACGAATCGTCCAAGCGCGCACTTCCTGAACGCCCGCCGTAAAATACGTATACAATCCGAGCAGCTTATAAGAAGCGCGAATCAGTCGGTTAAGCCCGGACTCGGTCAGGCCGAGCTCTTCCAGGAACATCTCCTTGTCCTCGCCCTCAAGCTCGGCGATCTCGGATTCCACCTTGGCGCTGATATGGACGACCTCGGAACCTTCGGCCGCCGCGAATTCGCGAACTCTCTGAACGTACTCGTTGCCGTCGGCGCTGGCCGCCTCGCCCTCGCTTACGTTCGTCGCATACAATACCGGCTTCATCGTGAGCAGATGAAGGTCGCGAACGAGGCGCGCTTCTTCCGGAGTCAGCTCCAGGCTTCTCGCCGGCTTCTCCGCCGTAAGGGTCGCATGCAGACGCTCGAGCACCTCAAGCTCCTCTGCGACCTTCTTGTCTCCGCCCTTCAGCCCTTTGCGCGTGCGCTCTATCCGCTTCTCGACCGACTCGATATCGGTCAGGATCAACTCCAGGTTGATGACCTCGATATCGTTGATCGGATCGATCTTGCCGGACACGTGAGTGATATTCTCGTCCTGGAAGCAGCGAACGACGTGAACGATCGCGTCCACCTCGCGGATGTTGGCCAGAAACTTGTTGCCCAGCCCTTCCCCGCGGCTCGCGCCCTTGACCAGTCCGGCAATATCGACGAATTCGAACGCGGTCGGCACGATCCGGTTCGGATTCACGATCTCCGCCAGCTTCTGCATCCGCTCGTCCGGCACTTCCACGACGCCGACGTTCGGGTCGATCGTACAGAACGGGTAGTTCGCCATCTCCGCTCCCGCCTGGGTAATTGCATTAAACAAGGTCGACTTCCCTACGTTCGGAAGGCCGACGATTCCGCACGACAATGCCATTTTATCCTAACACTCCTGACTTCTCGCGACCGCTTGCGCCGCCTGCCGCAAACGCGTCGTCAAGCTGTTCAATTCTCACGCCATTATAACGGAACTGGGCTGCAACGTCTACTGTCCGCCCCGTTCCGCGCCTCACGTTCCGAAATCGAGCAGATCCTCGATCTCGGACGGATCGGGAGCCTCCAGCGCTTCCGGCGGAACGACGATCGGTTGCGTGGCGTTCGGCTTGCTGTACGTGCCGGCCACCGTCTGCCTGACCGGAGTTCGCCGCCCCGGCTCGAGTTCGACGGTCAGTTCCGTCTCGATGCGGTAAGACAGCGGCCAGTGGCGGTCCGCATCGATATGATAATCCACCTTCAACCTCTTCACTTCGAGCTCGTTCGCAATGACCTCTTCGGAATCCGTCAGCCCCAGCGTGCTTTTCAGCAATCCCGCCATAAAAGCCTTCGCCTCCGGGCCGTTGCCTTCATAACGAACAACCGCCGCGTTCCCGCTTCGTTCGGCGCTCAGACTCTCCCCTAATTCCCGGATGCGTTCGATCGCCTTTTCCGGATTGATCTGAAAGTCGGACAGCGTCTCCGCGTTCTCCTCGGCCACCGCTTTGGACAGCCTGCTCCACTCCTCGTATTCGGGCAGGTACATAAAGTAAGCTTCCGGCGTCACGATCGTACGCAGCGTGGACTCTTCTCCGTCGATCACGCTCACGATCGTCTGGTCCAGCTTCAGCGGCTCGCGTTCCGCCTTCCCCTGCATCTCGACCCGTACATACGATCCTTTCGTCTCCCCTGCCGGCCCGAGGTCTTGGCTCATCTGCAGCTCGAAGGCGTATTTCTTCATCGTTGCTGCCGCTCCGACGGCTTGCTCCAACCACTGCTCGGCGGACGGAGCTCCTTTCGCAGCCTTCGCGGGCGGAATCGGTTCGGCCTCTTTCTTCCCCGCGCAAGACGCGAGCAGCAGCGCCAACGCGCTTATCGCGATTGCGGCTGCCGTCTTGCGCCCAGCGGCCGCCAGCGGATTATTCCTCATCATTTGCCAACCTCCCGGTACGGATAACGCTCTGACGGAATGAGCACAATGACCTCGAAGAGAGGAGGGATTGCCCATGGAAAATCAATCGCACAGAGGCAATTACAAAGGCACGACCCGCATGAAAGCGGAAAATCAGGACATGGCCTTTGTCAACGACACTTTGGAGAACACCAAATCCGTCGCCCCCATGCCGAAGGCCAAGAAGAAAACCGATTAACTCAAGCCGCAACGCCCGCCCTCCGACAACCAACAGCCCGGATATCCGGCATTCCGCCCGAGGCGGCCTCCGTATGTCCGGGCTGCTGCGCGTCCTTCTGCCCTTAGCTTATCCAGCAGGGCGAAGATCAACGCATCCGCCTTCGCCTCCCACAGAGTGAATAAATATTACATCCCGGCATTTTCCACCGGAACATCTCGGCGATTTCTGCGTCTAAATAAATACTTAACTGCAAGGAGGAATAGACGATGCGAAGCAAGTATCCGCTTCTGGCCGCGGTTCTTCTCGCTGTCCTATTGGCTGGCTGCGGAGCCAACACCAATAAGAACGGGGCAACCGATGCTCCGATAACTTTCCCGCCGACCTCATCCTTGGGGAGCGAGCCTACAATGATTGCGAGCGGAGATCCGTCCGCCGAACCGAGCGGCGAGACCCCGCCTTCGGATAACGAGCAGCCCTCCGACGCCCGAGTCAAGGAGCTTGCGCTCGAAACCGTCGGTTACTTGAGAGAAAGAGACCTCGGCTCTCTGATCACCTTGATCGATCCGGACAAAGGCGTACGCTTCTCTCCGTATCCTTACGTGAACGTCGATACCGACCTCGTGTTCAAGCCGGACGAATTCCCGACCTTCAAGGATACGAACAAGCTGAAGTGGGGCGAAGCGGACGGCAGCGGAGATCCGATTGAGCTGACGTTCAGAGACTATTACGAGCAGTTCGTTTATACGAAGGATTTCGCGGATGCCCCTCAAGTGAACGTCAACCGCATCGCAGGCACGGGCAATGCGCTGTTCAACGTTCCGGAGGTCTATCCCGGCGCTTCTTACGTGGAATTCTACTTCCCCGGATTCGACAAGGAGCTGGACGGCATGGATTGGCAGAGCCTCGTGCTCGTGTTCACGCCCGACGAGGACGATTGGCGCCTTGCCGGCATCGTTCACGGGCAATGGACGATCTGAATGACAAAAAAGGTTGAACGGTCGGGACTTCTCCCTGACCGCTCAACCTTTTTTTCATATTATACCGCCAGCTCCTTGCCTTGCTCCCCTGAATTTCCGCCGCCGTATTCTTTGCGATGCGCGATCATGAAGTAGACGAACGTCATGACGGCGAACAGTGCGAAGAAGGCGAGCAGAATCAGCGCGTTATCCCACATGAAAGCATAATCGCCGCTGGAGATGACGGCTTTCAGGCCGGATACCGAATAAGTCATCGGCAGCCACGAGCTCGTCGTCTGCAGCCAGCCCGGAATCAGCTCCAGCGGGAACGTGCCGGCCGAGCTCGTCAGTTGGAAGATCAGAATGACGATCGCGACGAACCGTCCAGGATGCTGCAGTACCGTAACGAGGAACTGAATCAGCGCCATGAAGGCGACGCTCGTCAAGATCGTAAACAGGAAGAACAGCGGCAAGCTCTGCACCTCCAAGCCCAATCCGTACAGCAGCACCAGGTCGGCGATGACCGCCTGTGCGACGCCGATCAGCACCATCGTCAGCAGCTTGCCGACGAACCAGCTCCAGCCGCTTGCCGGTCGGTTGGCCGGCTCCTTCACCGAATAGACGATCGTCAACAGCAGCGCCCCGACGAACAAACCAAGCGAGATGAAGTACGGAGCAAAGCCCGTTCCGTAGTTCGGAACTTCCGTCGACTTGACGACGTCCAGATTGACGGGATTCGCGAACATGTCGACGACGGTGTCTCCGCCGTTGATGCCCGCCGTCTTCTCGGCCGCTTCGCTCAGCTTGCTCGACAGCTCGCCCGTTCCGTCGGTCAGCTTCAGCAAGCCTTCCGCCATCTGCTGCGCGCCTTCGTCCAGCTTGCCCGTACCTTCCGCGAACTCGCCGACGCCCTTCTGCAAATCGCCGATACCCTGCTTAAGCTGTACAGCGCCTCCGTGCAGCTCCTGGGCCCCGGCCGCCAGATTCCGGCTGCCTTCCGCCGCTTCGCCCAGCTTGCCGCCGAACTGCTCCAGGCCGCCCGCCAGCTGCGACGCGCCCTCCTTCAGCTTAACCGCGCCAGCTGCCAGTTGCTCCTGGCCTTTCTTCGCTTCGCCGAGCCCTCCGGCCAGTTGCTTGCTCGCCGCGATCAGACGCTGCATCGCCGCGTCCTCGGCCAGCTCGGGATGCGCCTCGGCGTACTGTGCCAGCCCGGCCGCCAGCTCGCCGGCCCCCGCTTCCAGCTTGGCCGCTCCCGCCGCCGACTGGTCCAGCCCTGCGGCCAACTGCGAAGCTCCTTGCTCCGCCTGCTTCGCGCCTTGGCCCAATTGGCCGCCGGCTTCCGTCAGCTGCGTCAGACCGCCGGACAGCGATCCGCCGCCCTGCTGCAAGTCGGCCAACCCTTTTTCCAGCTTCGCGCTTCCGTCCGCCAGCTTGCCGACTCCGTTCCTCATCGTCAAGGAGCCCGATGCGAGCTTATTCAAATTTTGCTCCAGCAGCTTCGCCCCGTTCTTCGCGCTGTCCGTGCCGGCGGCAATCTCCGTCGCCCCTTCGCTGGCTTTGCTCAAGCCGTCCGCCAACGTCTCCAATTGCTCGAACACGGTGTGCGTATACGCCTTGGTCACTTCCTGGCTGAGCTCGGTTTTCATTTTCTCGATGGCCGTGTTTCCGATCTGAGCCGCCAGGAAGTTGTAGCTCTCGTTCGGCAGAAACCGGATTTGCGCCGGCGTCGGCTGATCGGTCGTCAGCGTCGCCGTATTTTTCGAGAAGTCCTCCGGAATTTCGATCGCCATGTAGTAGGCATTGTTCTTCAAGCCTTCCAGAGCTTCCGCCTCGTCCACGAACCGGTAGTCGAAATGCTTGCCTTCCTTCAATTTCTCGATAAAGTCCTGCCCGACATGCAGCTCCTCGCCTTCGCGCACCGTCCCTTGGTCCGAATTGACGACCGCGACCGGCAAGTCGACCAGTTTGCCGTACGGATCCCAGAAAGCTCCGAGGAACATCGCGCAATACAGCACCGGCACCGTCAGGATGGCGATAACCGGGATGAGCACCTTCTTATTCCGGCCGATGCCGGACAACTCTTTCGCAAACTGCTTGATTCCTTTCACGAACAACACCCCTAATCATTATGACTATTTCGTTCATTTGGTCAATTTTCGGCAAAAAAAGAAGACAAGCCTCGTGGGACCTCACTCGTTGGCCAGTCCTCGCAACAGATACAATTGGAACAGCTCCGTAATCTTCTCCTTCTCCAGCGGATCGTGGGCCGTCTGCCATTCCGACGCCAGCGCCAAGTACAGCTTCAGCATCACGAACGCCGTCACTTCCGGGTCGCAGCGCTTCAATTCGCCCTTGTCGATCGCGGCCTGCACCTTGATCTGGATGTAGGACAGAATCGCGCTCTCCAGCCGGTTCAAGCCTTCCAGCGCCTTCGGCGTGCCGATGTCCCGGACTTCGTGGGCCATCTTGACCGCGAGCTGGTGCTTCTCTCGGAAATCGAGAATACGTCCGAGGACGCGGTTCAGATTGTCGAAGAAGGAACCCGCCGGATCGTACTCGGCTTCCGCCACGCGCTTCATCTCCTGGATCAAGCTGTTCATGATCTCGTCGAACAGCTCCTCCTTGTTGTCGAAGAACGTGTAGATCGTACCCTTGCCGACGTTCGCCAGCTTAGCCACCTGATCCATCGTCGTCGCCTTATAGCCGAATAAGGAGAAAGACTGCGCCGCCGCTTCCACGACCTGCTTCCTGCGATCGATCGCCATTACCGCTTGCCTCCCTTGCCGCGAAACTGACTTTCTGACTAAAATTCATTTTCGGTCAATCAGTCAGGAAGTATCATATCACGATCCGCATCGGTTGGCAACAACCAAAAACGCCGCAGCTCCCGATAAGGGACAGCCAGCGGCGTTCTCGATTCCAACTTACAGTTGGTTTTGGATTTTCGCTTTCAGCGATTCCTTGCTTTGCAAACCGACCAATTTGTCGACCGGTTGACCGTCCTTGAACAGGATCAGCGTCGGAATGCTCATAACGCCGAATTGGCTGGCCAGCTCAGGCTCTTCGTCCACGTTAACCTTCGCGATGTTCGCCGTTCCCTTCAATTCCTCGGCCAGCTCCTCCACGATCGGAAGCTGCATTTTGCAAGGTCCGCACCACGGCGCCCAGAAGTCAAGCAAGGATACGCCTTGCGCTACGTTCTCGCTGAAGTTGTCTTTCGTAACCACAACTGCCATAAGACATCTCTCCTATCCTCAATGTATAAGTTGATTCACCTATGATGATCGGGTCTTCTGAATGACCCGCTCCATCCCTTGTCGACCGGCCGGACCGGACTACGCCTTCGCCATGGCGGTCAGCCTGGACAGCATCTGTCCGATCGTAATCGATTCGAAATACTGCTCAAGCTGCTGATCCGCGCCGCAGAACACCGCGTTCATCACCTCGCCCATGTTCGATCCGACCAGACAGTCGGATTCGGGGTCCCCGCTGCACCATTTCGGCGCAAGCGAACCCGCGGCCAAGGCCCGATAAACGTCGGCCAGCGTCATGTCTCCCGGCTCCCGCGACAGCTTGTAGCCGCCGCCCGAGCCTTCGCGGGTATCCACGAAGCCGTTCTTGCGCAAGCAGCTCATCACCTTGCGGACGCGCACCGGATTCGTGCACACGTTGGTCGCGATCTCTTCGCTGGAAGCCATTCCATCGGGGCGATGCGCCAAGAGGACCAAGCTGTGGACAGCTATGATAAACTCACTGTTCATTCCTTCAGCCTCCCCGGTGATTACTGTAATAATAACAGTTACAGTTGAGGCTGTCAATAGCCGCGCTCGCTCCGTATTATCCCCTGCCGAGCCCAGCTTCTATCCCAGGGCGTGTTCGCGCTCCTCTAGAAGTCGACATGGTCCGGGTCTTTGCCGAAGCGCAGGTTTTCGTTCAGCCCGTCAATGGCCACGACATCCTCCGGCTCCAGCTCAAAGCCGAACACGTCGGCGTTCTCGCGAATTCGCTCCGGTCTGGACGACTTCGGAATCGTCACGACTCCCAGCTGCAGCTGCCAGCGAATGAGGATTTGCGCCGGCGTTCTGCCGTACTTCCCGGCGAGCCGCGTGATGAGCGGCTGATCGAGCCTCCCCTGCATGAGCGGTCTCCACGATTCCAACTGGATGCCTTCCTTGCGGCAAAAGGCGAGCAGCCTTTTCTGCGTCAGCAGCGGGTGCATCTCCACCTGGTTCACCATCGGCTTAATGCGGCAGCTTCCCATCAGATCCTCCAGATGAGAAATGTTGAAATTGCTGACGCCGATCGCCCTTACGAGCCCTTGCTCATACAGATCCTCCAGCGCCCGGTACGTTTCCTTGTATTTGCCGACGACAGGCCAGTGAACGAGATACAAGTCCGCGTAGTCCATGTCCAACCTCTCCAGGCTTCTCTTGAAGGCGGCTATCGTGCTGTCGTAGCCTTGCTCGTCGTTCCACACCTTGGTCGTCACGAACACCTTCTCGCGCGGAACGCCCGAAGCCCGCACCGCCCGGCCTACGCTCCCCTCGTTCCCGTACAGAGAGGCCGTGTCGATGCCGCGGTATCCCGCCTCCAGCGCAGCCCGCACCGCATTTTCCGTCTCCTCGCCGTCCTTCGCCCTCCAGACGCCCAGCCCGAGCCGCGGCATCTGCGTCCCGTTCAGCAGCTCGACCGTCGAATCGATCGTCAGTTTCACTTTTCGTCCTCCTCGTTGCTCGGTTGTCTTTTCCATAGTATCACGTCGCCTTTCAAACCGTACATTGAATCCGGCGGGGCCGTCTGCCATACTAGGGGAAACAGACTCATTCCAATCCGAAGAGGTGTCCGCGATGAAAATAGACGTATATTCCGACATGGTATGTCCCTGGTGCAGAATCGGCAAAAAGAACATGAACGACGCGATCGACGCTTGGCAGGAGCAGACCGGCCAGGAGGTCGAAGTCAGCTACCACGCCTACCAGCTCGATCCGTCGCTGCCGCCGGAAGGACTGCCTTTCAACAGCGTCATGGAGAAAAAGATGGGCGGAGCGGAGCGGTTGCGTCCGATGCTTCAACGGGTTACCGAGGCCGGCGCCAACGTAGGCGTCACCTTCCATTTCGACAAGGTGGAGCGCATGCCGAACACGGTGCTGGCGCACCGGATCACCGCTCTGCTTCCTCAAGAGGACGAGGCGACTTGGATCGAGGCGGTCATGAAAGCTTACTTCGAGGACGGCCGGGACATCGCCAAGCTGGACGTTCTGCTCGACATCGCCGCCGAGCTCGGACTCGACGCCTCCGAAGCCCGGAAGCTGCTCGATAACGGGGAAGGCCAGGAGGACGTGGAGAAAGATATCGCCGCCGCTCAAGGCATCGGCATTACCGGCGTTCCTTTCTTCATCATCGACAACAAGTACGCCCTGTCCGGCGCCTATCCTTCTGCGCAGTTCCTTGAGGCGTTCAAGAAGATTGCCCAGGGCGGCTAATTTGGTTCGCGGTCGCGGTTTCGATTGCGGCTGCTGTTGAGATTGTCGTTGCGGCTGACATCGGGATTGACGTTGCGGCCGTCATCGAGATTGTCATTGCGGCTGCCGCTCAGGTTGTCCTCTGCCAGCATCTCGTCGGTCACGGCCCGAAGCGTCTCCAGGAACGCGTCGACCGTCCTCGTCCGCAAGTCGCCCCGGCGAGACAGAATATGGAAGCTCCGCCTGAAGGGAAGCCCTTCGGCGCGGAGCGGCTTCAAGGAGCCGAGCCCGAGCTCTTTGCGCAGCGCCCAGCGCGACAGCAGAGAGATGCCGAGCCCGGCTTCTACCGTCTCCTTGATCGATTGCGTGCTGCCGAGCTCCATCAGCCGGACGGGCTGGATACCCAGCGCAGCGAACAGGTTGTCCGCGGCCGCCCGGGTTCCCGAGCCTCTCTCGCGGACGAGCCAGGTTTCCCGCTCCAGCAGCGTTGGCTCGACCCGGGGAAGATTCGCCAGCGGGTGGCTCGCGGCCGCCGCGACGAACATCTCGTCCTCCGCCAACCTCTCCGCATCGAGCCCCGATCCAATCTCTTCTCCCTCTACGATTCCGACGTCCAATGCGCGAGTCCGCACCTTTTCCGCGATGTCCGCCGTATTGCCGATCATGACGCTTGGCCGAATATCCGGGTAACACTCGTGCAGCTTCGCCAGCGTGCGCGGAAGCACGTATTCTCCGAACGTGTAGCTCGCCCCTATCGACAACGGCCCTCCCGCATGGCCGATCAGCTCGCCGACCATTTCGTTCATCCGACGGTACAACTCTCCGATTTCCCTGGCATGATGAAGGACGATTTCTCCGGCTTTCGTCAACGCGACCGACTTGTTGCTGCGAACGAGCAATTGAGCGTTCAGCCGCTCCTCCAGCGTCCGGATGTGTTGACTCACAGCCGGTTGAGTCATGTGCAGGCGCTCCGCCGCGCGGGAGAAATTCCGCGTCTCGGCAACTTCGACGAACACCGTCAGGGATTGCTCCATGTTTGTTTTGCTCCTATCATAATCAAATGCTTATATTTAATATAATTATAATTAATTTTCCTTATTATAAATTCGCGAGTATGCTGAAAGCAACAGAACCGACAACGGAGGTCTCAGCCCTCATGCTCGCTAACCCGATCCGCCCCATCGCCGCCTGGCCGTCGAATCATCCGCGCCTGACCGGCATCTTGCTTACACTGTCGCTTGCGTTGGCCGGATGGGCCGTCTCGCTCATTCCCGGCCCGTCCAAGCTCGGCCCGCTCGCTTGCGCGCTGCTGCTGGCGGCCGCTTACCGCCATCGTTTCGGCTATCCGCACGCTCTGGCCGCGGGAATCCGCTTCTCCTCCGGGACGCTGCTTCGCGCCGCCATCGTCCTGTTCGGCCTCAAGCTCGACATCGTCGAAGTGCTGCGGCAGGGCTTGCCGCTCCTGCTGAGAAGCGGCGCGACAGTCGCTTTCGCGCTCGCCGCCGTATTCGCGATCGGCCGCCTGCTCCGCGCCGACCGCAAATTGATTGCCTTGCTGGCGATCGGAACCGCCATCTGCGGCGCGGCTGCCATCGCGGCCGCAGCTCCGCTGCTCCGCTCCAAAGACGAAGACACGGCAATCAGCGCAGGGCTGATTGCCGTGATCGGCACCGTATTCGCGACGACCTATACGCTCATGCTGCCTTGGCTGCCGCTCTCGCCGGAGAGCTACGGCATCTGGTCGGGCCTGACGCTCCACGAAGTCGCGCACGTCGCCATGGCCGCCGCCCCGGGCGGACCGGACGCCTTGGCGGACGGTCTGCTCGCCAAGCTGTGCCGCGTCGCCCTGCTCGTACCAGTGTGCCTCGCCATTGCGGGCGCGGCCAAGCTTCGCAGCCTGCGGGGCGGCGATCGGGTCGGTTGTCAGGCCAATGATCAGATCGGCGATACGACCCTCGATCGAAACCAGACGGCCGGGGGCGGCTTCAAGTTTCCCTGGTTCCTCGTCGGCTTCATCGCCGCCAGCCTGTTCGGCAGCTACGCGCTGCCCGCCCTGCTTCCCGATCCCGCGCCTCTGCTGCACGAACTGTCGTATGCGACCACCCTGCTGCTCGGTATGGCGATGGCCGGCCTGGGCCTGAACGTCAGCCTGCGCGATCTCCGCAGCCGCGCCCTCCGTCCGCTTGCGGCCATGTTCATCGCTTCCGTGCTTCTGTCCGCCTTGACTTACTGGTCTCTGTAGACGGGGGCGCAGCCTTAACTCCGACACACCGCCCACGCCAAGGCCATTCCTTGGCCTCCGCGCTCGCCACGCTCACCCGGCCGCCGACCGCCAAGGCACTTTTCTGGCCTTGGCCCCGACGCCTCAGCCCCGACGCCTCAGCCCCGACGCCTCAGCCCCGACACCTCAGTCCCGACACCTCAGTCCCGATGCATCACCGACGCCTCAGCCCCGAGCATCGCCTACGCCTCAGTTCCGACGAACCGCAAGCCTCGCCCTCCACGTCCCGCTCAAGCGAACCCGCCGCGCCCGCCCAGCGCCTACTTCGCCAATCGCTCCGTAATCGCCCGCGCGATCCAGACGCCGGCCGCCCCGGCTTGAGCCAGGCCGCGCGTCACGCCTGCGCCGTCGCCGCCGCAGTAGAGGCCGGCGATCTCCGTCTCGAGCGTCTCGCTCAGCTTCGGGCGCGCCGAGTAAAACTTCGCCTCGACGCCATAGAACAACGTGTGCTCGGAGGCGATGCCCGGCGTCACTTTATCCAGCGCCTCCACCATCTCAACCAGAGATTTCATCGTGTTGTAAGGAAGCACGAGGCCCAAGTCGCCCGGCACCGCTTCGTGCAAAGTCGGCTCGATGAAGCCTTCCTTAATCCGGCTCGCCGTCGACCTCCGTCCGCGCATAATGTCGCCGAACTTCTGCACGATGACTCCGCCGCTCGACAGATCGTTGGCGCGTTTGCAAATTTCCCGCGCATACTCGTTCGGCTTATCGAACGGCTCGGTGAACTTATGCGAGACGAGCAGCGCGAAGTTCGTATTCGCCGATCCGAGCGCCGGATCTTTGAACGCGTGGCCGTTGGCCGCCATGACGCCGCTGTGGTTTTCCACGACAACGTGGCCCGAAGGATTGCTGCAGAACGTCCGCACCCGAGTGCCCACGGACGTATTAAACACAAATTTCCCCTCGTACAGATGCTCGTTGATTTCTCGCATGACCACGTCCGACGTCTCCACCCGCACGCCGACGTCCACCTGGTTGTTCACCATCGCCAGCCGCCGCTTTTTCAGTACGTCGGCCAACCAGCCGGAGCCGTCCCTTCCCGGAGCGATGACGACCATTCCCGCCCCGATCTCTTCCCCGTTCTTCAGCACGATGCCCCGGGCGCGGTGTTTGCCGTCCTCCCTCACCGTCAGAAGATCGGCGACCTCCGTCTTGAACCGCATCTCGATCCGACTGTCCAAATAGTCGTAGATCGACTTCAGAATCTCCAGATTCTGCTCCGTTCCCAAATGACGAACTTGCGCCCGCAGCAGCTTGAGTCCGGCGGCATACCCTCTGCGCTCGATATCGCGGACGGTTTCCGTGGTCGGGTCGGTCACGTTCGTCGTCGCGCCATGCTCCAGATTGATCTCATCCACGTAGCGAATCAGATCCAACACCCGCGAATGGGGCAAATAGTCGGTCAGCCAACCTCCGAACTCCGTCGTAATGTTGAACTTGCCGTCGCTGTATGCGCCCGCTCCCCCGAACCCGGCCGTAATCGAACAGGCGGGCAAGCAGCCCGCGTATTCCTTTTTCCCCGCGGGCGGAGGACATAGCTCGATTTTATTTTCAAGTATCGGACAGTGGCGACGCTTGATTTCATGCCCTTTGTCCACCAGAAGCACCTTCAGGTGCGGAGCGTTTCTCGTCAACTCGTAACATGCGAAAATTCCCGCCGGACCGGCGCCCACCACAATGACGTCATAACTCATTCGCAAACTTCTCCTCCCGGTTTTTCCCTTCCAGCCGTCCGAACACAGCATAAAAAAATCCCGACCGCCGAAGGGTGTGGGTATCCCACATCCTTCGTAGTCAGGAATTTAAGGCTCCTGGTAGAGACCCCCGGCCCATATCGCCGAGGATATACGAATGGATGAACATCACATGCTTTGTTCTTTTTCCATTACGTAGCTTAACCGATCAATCCGTACACGTCAAGTCGTTTTGCGCCCAATTATTCGTAAATGGATCATCCATTCGAAACATTCGGACAAACACCCATCCAGAATTCATTTTTTTCCGAACATTAATTCGCCATTCCGCCTCTCTCTGCAGAAACATTGATTGTCCTGATCGCGAGCGCAGAACGTGCCGCGGTTGATTCCGGCCCGAGTCGTAATGTCTTTGCAGAGCGGCCCGTGTGCCCGCGCATCCGAATCCCCCGACTTTCTTCAAAATTTAACCCGACACTTCGACATGATGTGTTCGTTAACCGACACATTTTCCATTTTTGCTCATTGAAGCCTTGTTTGCCCAGCATAATAATAAACATTGTATGTTTGTTAATCATAAATCGACTGTTGGGAGGAAAATGATGAGCAGAGCCAATGTGCAATCACGGAAGGGACGAGCAGCCAAGCTGCTCCTTATCGCGTTGGCAATCCTGTTGATGAACGGCACGGCTCTCCTGCTGCCGGCCGACTGGGGGAGCCGCGCTTATGCGGCGGAGAACTATACGATCGACACGATCGCCGGAACAGGCGCACCGGGCTTCTCCGGAGACGGAGGGCCGGCAACTTCGGCCCAATTCAACCTCGTTTACCATGTTGCCGTGGACGCAGCCGGAAATCTGTATTTTGCGGATTCGGATAATCATGTGATTCGGAAGGTGGATACGTCCGGCATCATCACCACGGCAGCCGGAACGCCCGGGGTCGGGGCGAACTGGAGCATCCCTTCGGGGGACGGCGGACCGGCGACTTCGGCTACATTGCGATACCCTGGGGGCGTGACCTTCGATAGCGCAGGGAATATGTACATAGCGGAAATCGGCTACGAGCGCGTACGCAAGGTGGATACGAACGGCATCATCAGCACTGTGGCCGGCTCGGGCGGTCTGGGCTATGCCGGCGACGGCGGTCCGGCGACTTCGGCCTTGCTGAACCGTCCGGTGGATGTTGCCGTGGACAGCGCCGGCAATTTATATATCGCGGAAATTTTTAATCATACCATTCGGAAAGTGGATCAAACGACAGGCATCATTACCACGGTAGTCGGAACGGGAGTTGCCGGTTTCTCGGGCGACGGCGGACCGGCGGCTTCGGCGCAGTTGAATACTCCGTATTCCATTGACTTTGACGACAGCGGGAATCTGTACATCGCGGACCGTAATAACAATCGGGTGCGGAAAGTAGATACGTCCGGGAACATCAGTACGATGGCCGGGTCGGGAGTCGCCGGCTATTCCGGCGACGGAGGTCCGGCGACGGCGGCCCGTATGAATAGCCCGATCGGACTCACCGTAGACGACGACGGAACGCTGTACGTGGCGGAGCACGGCAATAACATCGTTCGGAAAATTAGTCCGACCGGCATCATTACGACGATTGCCGGGACCGGCGCATTCGGCGATTCCGGTGACGGCGGCCCGGCGAAATCGGCGCAATTGTTCCTCCCTCTCGGGATCGATCTCGATCCTAACGGGAACCTGTTTGTGGCGGACCGCGGCAACCACAAGATCAAAAAGCTTGAAGCGATTACCCACACGGTCGCGTTCGATAAGAATGGCGGGGATACGGAGGCGACGCCCTCGACCTTAAGCGTGACTGACGACGAGACGGTGGCAGCCCTCCCCGCGCCGCCGACCCGTCCCGGCTATGCGTTCGCCGGATGGAATACGCAGCCGAATGGCGGCGGAACCGGCTTCGACGAGACGACCGTCGTGAACGGAGATGTGACCGTATACGCCCAGTGGAGCCTGAATCCTCCCCATGCTCCCGTCAATCTCAGGGCTTCTCCCGGAAACGGCCAAGCGTCCTTGGCCTGGGACAGCGTCACGTCAGCCGTCTATTACAGCCTTTATATCGGCACTGCATCCGGTGCGTACGATCCCTTGCCGTTGACCACGGTGACGGGAGCGACCTACACGGCGACGGGTCTTGCCAACGGTACGACTTATTATTTCGCGGTGAAGGCGCACAACGCCGTAGGAGTCAGCGGATTTTCGAACGAGGCGAGCGCGACGCCGCGCGTTCCGGATTCATCGTCGACGCCCGGCTCCGATTCCGGACGGTCTGCGATTCAAGTCGTTGACGGCAACGGCGGATCTCTCGTATCGAATGCCAATATCGTCCGTTCGTCTGGCAGCGAAGGACGCCGACAAGCGGCGGTCGAACTGACGAAAGAGCAGGCGGCCCGAGCGACGGACAAGCTCAAGGCGATCGGTTCCGATTTCGCGAGGATGCTCGTACCGGACGAAGATAACGGAGACGTCGAGTTGGTCGTGAAGTTCCCGAAGGCCTCGGCCGAGCTGCTGTCCGAAAACAAGATCCGGATGGAGATTTCCGCGACGCAGGCGCGTGTCGTCATTCCGGATACAACGTTCAAAGGGGTCACGAACGAGCTTCGTTTCCGCATCGAACCGACCCGGGATGAGAACCTCGCATCGACCGAAAGGCTGGCAACGACGGATCCGCTCGTACGCGAAGCCGCGAGAGGCGGCACGGTGGAAACCGTTGGCCGCCCGATGACGATCGGATCGAACGCGACCGGCGGCGGATACGAGGCGATTCTGCCGCTGAGCGGCGCGCCGCTCAGCGACGAGCAGTTGAAGAGAGTCGCTGTCTTCGCGTTGTATGACGACGGCACGAAGGAGTTGGCGAGAGGAAGCATCGTCCCCTATGACGGCGAAGATCGGCCGGGGATCCGCTTTCCCGTCTCCGCCGGCAAGACGGGCACGTTTACCGTCGTCCGCTGGATGAACCCGGAGCATCAAGCGTTTCTGTCCGGTTATACCGACGGGACGTTCGCTCCGGACCGGAACGTAACCCGCGCGGAGCTCGCTGCGATGCTGGTCAGAGTGTTCGACCGGGGTGAGGATAAGACGCCTGGAGATTTCCCGGATGTCGGGGATGGGCATTGGGCGAAGGCCTACATCGACCGCGCCTCCGGCATGAGCCTCATGATCGGATATCCTGACGGCGGCTTCAAGCCGGACGCACCGATTACGCGGGCGGAGATGGCAAGCGCGATCGCTCCGCTGCTGCCCGATGCAACGGGCGCAAACGCAGGATTTACCGATACCGAAGGAAGCTGGGCGCAAGCCGTCATCGAGCAAGCGAATGCGGCAGGTATCGTATACGGGTATGAAGACGGCACGTTCCGCCCGAATTCGAAGCTGACTCGCGCCGAGGCGGTCACGATGGTAGGCCGGCTGCTGGGACGCGGGCCGCTGATCGGAGCGCCGCAGCAATGGCCGGACGTCACGCAAGCCCACTGGGCATACGGCTATATTCAGGAAGCATCCATGGACCATTCCTACGAAAAGCAGCAGGACGGCACGGAGAAATTCATTCCGGAGCCGTAAGCCGGTTCACGCAAGCCCGTTCCATCCGACGGCGGGGCTAACCGCCCCGTCACCGGTTGAACGGGCTCACTCGCACATCTCCGCTCAACCCGTCTCAGCCAACTGAACGTCCACCGTGACGTGCAGCGACTGGCCGGACGTGCCCCGATAGATCCCTTTGACCGGAACGATGTCGGGGTAATCGCGCCCATGCCCGAGCTTGACGTAGCGCCAATCGACCAGATTGTCATTCGTCGGATCGATGCCCTGCCAACCGACTCCGGGCACATACGCCTCGACCCAAGCGTGCGAAGCCTGTTCGAAATCAGCGTCCCGCCCCTGCAAATCCCCCACGAAGTGATACCCGCTCACATAGCGCGCCGGCACCCCTTTCAGACGGCACACCGCAATCAGCAAATGCGCGAAGTCCTGACATACGCCGGAGCCGATCTGAATCAGCTCCTCCGCCTTCGTATGCACCCCGGTCGACATCGGCTTGTACTGAAAATCTCCATAGATCGCGTTCGCCGCGCGCCGCACGAAACCGAAGACCCCCTCCTCTTCCCCTCCGATCCTGGAGGCATACGCCTCCACCGAAGAATGGAACGATGCGTACTCCGTAGGAAGCAAATATTCCGCGTTCGCGTCGACGAACTCCAGACTTCTCACCCGATGCCACGATTCCTCCGGCCCCCAGGCAGCTTTCCACAGCACGTCCCGGTCCCGCGTCACCACCGTCGAATGGGCCGTGATGACCAGCTCCGAATGCGGCGCGTTGGCCGTAAACGAATGAACCCGATTCCCGAAAAAATCCTCATAAGACTGCAGCTGAACGTTAGGCTCGATCACAAGCCGATGCTGGTAGCACGCCTGCCGCTCGTCGGTCCGGGGAGTCAGGCGAATTTCATTGACACTGTCCGTCACCGGCGAATCGTAGCGGTATTTCGTGACGTGGCAAATTTCGAGTCTCATGCCGTAACCTCCCGTCCAGGGGAAAAAAAGGTGCCCGCAACCGCCTCGCCCAACTGGCGATTCGTCGCCAGCAGCTGCTGCAGCACGGAATTCAGCGTATCGAAGGTAATGTCGTCCCGGTCGAGCCAGCCGAGCTCCGACCGCGCCTTGCCCGCAAGCCGGATAGTTCGTTCAAGAGCCGAGCCCGATTTGTCGGATTCCCGCCTCATGTCCTTCAGATGACGCTCGAACGCGGCCAGCGAGAAATGCGCCGAACGCGGAAAAGCCTCCTGAAGCACGAGGAATCTCGACACTCCCTCCAGCGTAAGATCGTCTTGACCGAGACGGCGGAACGCCTCGTAGCCTCCCACCGACTTGAGCAGCGCGACCGTATAGCCGTAAGCTCCCTTCCGCTGCTCCGGCGCGATTCTGCCGACGGATTGAAGAAGCCGCACGACGTTCTCCGACCGCTCCAGATAACGCCCGCTTTCAAGCATATGCCACGACTCGTCTCTCAGCGCGATGGACACGGCCGTCCCCTGGAACGCGGCCAGCCGCTCCTTCAATCCCTGAAAGAAGCCGTGAGGCGACATCTGTACAATCTCCTCCACGCGCATGTTCTTCAACCACAAGTAGAAGCCGTTCAACAGGTTCCACAGCTCGGCAGGCAGCTGCTCCCGAATCTTCTTCAGATTGTTGCGCGCCTGCGTCACGCAGGACAGAATCGAATTCGGCTGCGTCCAATCGAGCGTCAGGAAGAACAGCACGTCATTCTCCCGGTACGCGTCGTACCGCTCTTCGTACAGCGCGCAATCCCCGATCGCTTCGGCGATTCTCCTCCACGTCGCCTCGGCGTCCTCGCCGTCCTCTTCGCGCAAGTGATAGTAGACGTCGAGCAGCCTGGCGTGATTTTCCGCCCGTTCGGTGTAGCGCCCGATCCAGAACAGGCATTCCGCGATCCGATCCAACATAGAGACCCTCTCCTTATGGACGAATTATCGAGACAGCACCCAAGTATCCTTGACGCCTCCGCCCTGGGACGAATTGACGACGAGCGAGCCTTCTTTCATCGCCACCCTCGTCAGCCCTCCCGGCAGCACGCGGACGCTCGCTCCATCCGCGACGGCGAACACCCGCAGATCGATATGCCGATGGGCGATGCGCCCGTCCAGATTGATCGGCGAGGTGGACAGCTTGATCGTCGGCTGGGCGATGTAATTGTCGGGATTTTCCCGAATTTTCGCCGCGAACAGCTCCCGCTCCCGCTCCGTTGAGGCGGGACCGACCAGCATGCCGTATCCGCCCGACAGCGAAGTTTCCTTGACGACCATTTCCTCCAGACGGCCCAGCACATGCTCCCTTTCGTCCGGACGGCTCATCAGATACGTCGGCACATTGCTCAGAATGGGACGCTCGTTCAAATAGTAGCGGATCATCTCCGGCACGAACGTATAGATGGCCTTGTCGTCTGCGACACCCGTCCCGGGAGCGTTGGCGATCGTAATGTTGCCGTAGCGGTAAGCGTTCATCAGCCCTGCCACGCCCAGCACGGAATCCGGACGAAACGCCAGCGGATCGAGATAGTCGTCGTCGATGCGCCGATACAGCACATCCACCTGCTTCAGCCCCGACAAGCCGCGAATATAGATTTTATGATCCTTGCAGACAAGATCCCGGCCTTCGACCAATTCGATTCCCATCTGCTGAGCCAGGAAGACGTGTTCGAAATACGCGGAATTGTAGCTCCCCGGGGTCAGCAGGGCGACGACGGGCTCGGCTTTGTCGACAGGAGAGAGATTGCGCAAGGACGATCTGAACTCCTGCAGGAAACGGTCAATGCCGCGTACGGGATGGGAGAACATCAACTCGGGAAAATCATGCGTCAGGATCGAGCGGCTCTTGAACACGTAGGAGAAGCCGGACGGGGAACGAAGATTGTCCTCCAGAACGTAGTAAGCGCCCTTCTCGTCGCGAATCAGATCGATGCCCGAGGCCGTCACGTATGTTCCTCCGGGCGCCGCGAGACGCATCATCTCCGTGCGGAAGTAGCGATTGCCCATCACCATCCGGCGCGGCACGAGCCCGTCTTTCAGAATACACTGCTCATGATAGATGTCCGCAAGGAAAGCGTTCAGCGCCCTCACCCGCTGCTTTGTCCCCTGTTCGATCGTCTCCCATTCCTCCATCGGAATAATGCGGGGGATCAGATCGAAAGGAATCGTCCGCTCCAGCGCCTCCGGCTGTCCCGCACCCGACAGCGTAAACGTAATGCCTTCCTCGAGCAGCCTTCCGTTCATCTTCGCCTGCCTGGCGACGCGTTCCTGGGGCGTCATTCGCGAGATCGACTCATGAACTTTGCCGTAATGCGGACGAACCTGCGATCCGTCGTACATCTCGTTGTAGTACAGGGAAGAAAGCGAAGGTACCGGCGTTTTGTTCGTTATTCCCATGCTCAGCGGCTCCTTCTCCCCATCGGGTTTTTACAGTAATCATATTCCTCCGGCATATTTATGTCAATAATAGTTACATATAAGACTGAATGTTTATTTATAGTTAACATATATATAACTCATAAAGTTATTTATGTGTAATTAGAGCAATTAATCGTCATTTACCCTCCGGACAACCACCCTCGCGCTCGCTCTGCCAGCCTCATACGCTGTCATGGAGGGATGCCGATATGCCGAATGCCGCTGTCGCCTATACCGTCAGCCAGCTTACCGCATTTATCAACGAGGCCGAGGAGCAATGGTTCGCCGTTCGGAGCTCCGCTTCCGACGGACAATCGTTCAAGTTCAACGGAGACGAATACAGACGTCTGCCCGACCGATTCAGCTCCCGTCAGAAAATCGAGGACTACTTCGGCCGCTGCTGGAGCAAGCAGCTCAGCCGTTTCATGCTGTGCAACCTCGATCCGATCAACTACCAAGGAAGAAGATACGTTCTCTCCGACACTCCCGGACCGGCCCCGCGCAAGGTGGAAAGCCTGAAGATTCTCGGTCAGAACGCGTCCCGCATCCGCGTCAGCGCGGTTCTCTCCGGCGGCGCCGGAAACAAAACGATCCGCTACACGCTGATCAAGACGGGCGGACGGCTGACCATCATCGCCCGCACGGACCGTCCCAACGATTACCGCTACGCCCGCTGCACCTCGTAACCTCCGCAACACAAGCAAAAACGCCTTCAGCGTCCTCTGGACGATGAAGGCGTTTTGTCGGAGACGATTCAGATAAGGATAGCGGATTTTATCCTTTCTGATTCGTAGAAAAAGGGACTCGCCGCGCACCCTCGCGCAGGCAAGTCCCTTTTCCTTATTGCTAAGCCACTTTATTGTAAGTCATGATCCAGATCGAACCCGCCACGATCGTGAGCACGATGATCAGACCGAGGATGAGCACCATGAAGTTCCAGCGCGGCTTGCCCTCTTCCTTCAGATGCATGAAGTACACCAGCTGGACGACGAATTGCAGAATCGCCGCTCCCAGCAGCACGACCTTGGCCGCCGTACCTTCCAGCACATCGTTCAGTACGATGATCAGCGGAATAGCCGTCAGAATCAACGACAGGACGAAGCCGATGACGTAAGACTTCAGCGAGCCGTGGGACTCGTGCGCACCATGCTCGTCATGGGCGCCGTGAGCGTGAGAGCCTTGATTCGTATGCTGCGCCATCTTACATCACCTCCAGCAAGTAGACGATCGTGAAGACGAAAATCCAGACGACGTCGAGAAAGTGCCAATACAAGCTGATGACGTTAACTTTACGGCGAGTGACGGAGTTGATGCCGTGACGTCCGAGCTGGATCATAATCGCGATCATCCACACAAGACCGAGCGAGACGTGAAGTCCATGGGTGCCGACCAGCGTGTAGAAGGCGGACCAGTGCGCGCTCGTCGAGATCGTCGCTCCTTCGTGGACCAGAGTGACGAACTCCGTCACTTCCAGCGTAATGAACGCCGCGCCGAGCACGACCGTGACCGCGAGCCAGGAGATCAGCCCTTTGCGATCCCCCCGGTTCATCGCCAGTACTGCAAGCCCGCTCGTGAAGCTGCTCGTAAGCAGAATGAACGTCTCGGCGATAACCCCCGGCATCTCGAACAGCTCGGCGCCGGTCGGCCCTCCCGCCGTATTGCCGCTAAGCACGACATAGGTTGCGAACAGCGTACCGAACAGAATACAGTCCGTGATCAGGAAGATCCAGAATCCCATCAAGCGCATGCCTTCCAGGTCGTGATGCCCCTCGTGGGCATGCCCGCCGCCGTGTTGCGACGGAGCAGAGACGATATGGTTGCCCGATTTGGCCATTATACAGCCCTCCCCGCCGCAGCTTCCGTGCGTTTGATTTCCTCAACCGGGATATAATAATCCGTATTGTAGTTAAAAGAATGAACGAGCATGCATACCGCCACGCCGGCAAGCCCCGGAATGATCATCCACAGCCAATCCCAGACGAATCCGAAACCGGCCACGAAGAAGAAGAACGACATAATGATCGGGATTCCCGAGTTTTTCGGCATGTGGATCGGCTCAAGCGGCGGCTTCGGCCGCGGAGCCCCTCCGGCGGCGATGCGCTGCTTCTCTTCCCAGAAGTCGTCTTTCTCCTGCACCGTCGGCAGCGTGGCGAAGTTGTACGCCGGAGCCGGCGACGGGATCGTCCATTCGAGCGTCCGCCCGTCCCATGGATCGCCCGTCGTATCTTTCTCCATAAACTTGATGCTGTGCAGGATCTGCCACACTTGGAACAGGAACCCGATGCCCATCAGGAATCCGCCGATTGTCGACGTCAGGTTCAACTCGTACCAGCCTCTGTCCCAGCCGTAGCTGCTGACGCGGCGCGTCATGCCCATCAGGCCGAGCACGTACTGCGGCATGAAGCAGACGTAGAAGCCGATATTCCAGAACCAGAACGCCCATTTGCCGATTTTCTCGTTCAGCTTGAAGCCGAACACTTTAGGCCACCAGTAGTACAAGCCCGCGAAGTATCCGAACGCAACGCCTCCGATCAGCACCTGGTGGAAGTGGGCAATCAGGAAGTAGCTGTTGTGGAACTGGAAGTCCGCCGGAGCGACGGAGAGCAGCACCCCGGTCATTCCGCCGACGACGAAGCACGGAATAAAGCCGAGCATCCACAGCATCGGCGTCGGGAACGACAGCCGCCCGCGGTACATCGTGAACAGCCAGTTGAACACCTTGACCCCGGTCGGAATCGCGATAATCATCGTCGTGACCGCGAAGAACGCGTTGACGTTCGCGCCCGAGCCCATCGTGAAGAAGTGGTGCGCCCAGGTGAAGAACGAAGCGACGCTGATGCTCATGAGAGCGAACACCATCGATTTGTAGCCGAACAGCCTTTTCTTGGAAAAGGTTGCGACCACCTCGGAGAAAATCCCGAAGGCCGGCAGAACGACGATGTACACTTCGGGGTGACCCCACATCCAGATCAGGTTGATGTACATCATCGGATTGCCGCCGCCGTCCAGCGTGAAGAAGTGCGCGCCGAGGTAGCGGTCGATGAATAGCAGGAACAGCGTAACCGTCAAGATCGGGAACGCGAGAATGATCGTCAAGCAGCTGGACAGCACCGACCATGAGAACATTGGCATTTTCATCAGCTTCATGCCCGGCGCCCGCATTTTCAGAATCGTGACGATGAAGTTGATCCCGGTCATCAAGCTGCCGATCCCGGAAATCTGTATCCCCCATATATAGAAGTCCTGGCCGACGCCCGGACTGAATTGCGTTCCCGATAGAGGCGGGTAAGCTAGCCACCCCGTATCCGGCGAGCCTCCGATGACGAACGACAGGTTGAACAGCATCGCGCCGAAGAAGAACAGCCAGAAGCTCAGCGAGTTCAGGAACGGATAAGCGACGTCTCTCGCCCCGATCTGCAGCGGGACGACGAGGTTGAACAACCCGAACATGAGCGGCATCGCCATGAACAGAATCATGATGACCCCATGGGTCGTAAAGATCGCGTTATAGTGCTCCGCGTTCAAGAACTCCAGCTCCGGCATCGCGAGCTGCGTGCGCATCAGCAGCGCGTCGACGCCCCCGCGGAACAGCATGAGCAGCGCCGCGATGACGTACATGATTCCGATTCTCTTATGATCGACGGTCGTCAGCCATTCCTTCCACAGCCACGTCCATTTCTTGAAATACGTGAGAGCCGTCACGATCGCGATCATCGTGAGCACGATGGCGACGTCCGCGCCGTAGATCAGCGGATCGCCCGTGACGAAAAACTCGGAGGCGAACTCCTTTATATTATCCCACATGTCGGCACCTTCTTTCCCTTGATTCATAGCTTGTCGGTTCAGTCATTCTTGGCCGAGTCCGATCCATGATTGTGCGAACTGCTGTACTTGGTTACGATCTTCTCGAACAAGCCTTCCGGAATCGAAGAGAAGGTTTGCACATCCGACACGCCCGGCTTCGCCAACTGAACGTACCCGTCCGTCGTCAGCTCAGGGGACGATTGCTTCACTTGCTCGACCCAAGCCTCGAACTCCTCCTGCGAAGTCGCCTTCGCCGTGAAATTCATCTTGCCGAAGTCCCTGCCGCTGAAGTTGGCGCCCATTCCCATGTACGAGCCCGGTTCGTCCGCAATCAGATGGAGCTTCATCGCCATTCCGGACATTGTATAGATCTGACCGCCAAGCTGCGGAATCCAGAAAGAGTTCATCGGCGCGTCCGAGGTCAGCTCGAAGCGGACCGGCACGTTCTCGGGAAATTCGAGGTAATTCACCGACGCGATGCCCTGCTCCGGATACATGAACAACCATTTCCAATCGAGCGAGGTTACCTGGATCACGACCGGCTTCGCTTCGTGCTCGAGCGGCCTGGACGGTTCCAGCATATGCGTATATTTAACGGTAATCGTTCCGAGGATGGCGATGATGATGATCGGTATCCCCCACCAGATCACTTCCAGCTTCGTGCTGTGTTCCCAGGTCGGGTCGTATTTCGCCTTCCCGTTCGGCTTGTGACGATACTTCCAAGCCAAGTAGAACGTCAAGATCAGCACCGGCACGATAACGATCAGACAGAGCACCGTAGACAAAATAATCAAGTCCAATTGATGCTGGCCGATCTCGCCTTTCGGATTCAGCACGACCACCTTATCGGCGCACCCGCCGAGCAAGACTGCCGTCGCGGCGAGCGACAGCGCGACCGTCAGCCTCCGCAGCCCTTTCAACATTTCCATCTCCCCCATCCTCTTGCTGCTACCGCTTCATTTCGTTGCAACGGACGATTTCTTCGTCGCTGACCTCAACATATCAGAAAGCTCAGCGACTTTCCTCACAGTTAACAAAGGCGACAACGAAACGTTGAAAATTCGCAATAGATTGTTCACCTCTTTGACACAATGTGAATTTTGGCACATGGATGCCTGTACCATGGCGAAAAATGGAGAGACGAAGCGGAGGAAGAACGAAGCGGACAGCAAAGGGCGGGGAGACGATAACCGATTCTTTAGAACATCGCCCTCCATTTAGGCGCCAATCGCGAGACGATAATCGATTCTTTAGAACATCGCGCTCCATTTGAGCACCAATCGGGAGGCGATAACCGATTTTTTAGAACATCGCCCTCCATTTAGGCACCAATCGCGAGGCGATAACCGATTTTTTAGAACATCGCCTTCCATTCGAGCGCCAATCCCGAGACGATAATCGATTTCTTAGAACATCGCGCTCCGTTCGAGCACCAATCGCGAGACGATAATCGATTTTTTAGAACATCGCCCTCCATTCGAGCGCCAATCCCGAGACGATAATCGATTTCTTAGAACATCGCCCTCCATTTGAGCGCCAACAGGGAGACGATAACCGATTCTTTAGAACATCGTCCGCCCAGTCGAACTGGGGGTTTTCTTGTACCAAAAAAAGCCCGTTAGGAACGAATAGTTCCTAACGGGCTTCCTGATCTGCCAACTACTTACACAGGCTCTTCCGTCGCGGGAGCCGAAGATGCCGGAGCTTCCTGGTTCTTCTGCATCAGCGGAGCGATTACGCCGAACAGCATGATCTGCGCGCCGCCGATCAGGAATCCGAGGCCGATCATCAGGCCGAGGTTCTGATCGTTGAACTGCGCGATATTCAGCACGCAGCAGACGACGCCCACCGCGATAACGACCATTGCCACCCATTTCAACATACGGGACATCTCTCTATTCTTCATGAGGGTCCAACCTCCTTGTGAAAGCGCTATATGTGAATATTCTATCACAAAGATGTGACGAATTAAAGGCGAAATTCACAAGTTGGACAAAAATGGGCGGCGAAGCTTATTCCGCCGTAACCTCCGAAGCCGCTCCCTCGGTGACGATCGTGATCGACTCTCCCGAAGCGGAAGCCCCGGCCGGACTCGGCTCGGCCGTCGCGGCCTTCTCGCTCTCCTCGGTCAGCAGCTTCTGGCCTTTGGCCTGAAGATTGTCCAGCGCTTCCGCGATCGTCGCTCTGCCGTCCTTCACGGCTTGGAGTTCCTCCTGCGTCAGCGCGTCGAACTTCATGTAGAATTCGCGCGGCAGCTTGTCGAAATCCTTGTACATGTCGTTGGTGCGCGGCTTTAAGCTGTAGAACGCCGCCATGTTGAGCCCCTGCTCGCTCTCGATGTATTTCATCCGAGACGGGAAGCTTCCGTTGCGAAGCTTGGACGTCACGCGCGCGAACTCGTCGCCGTTGATGTAGCTCAGAAACTTCCAAGCGCCTTCCGCATTGGCCGAATTGGCGGCGATCGCGAAGATTTGCCCCACCGACATCGCCGTGCTCTCGTCCGGAGTTTGCGGATCTACGGGCACCGTCACGATGTCCCAGTTCTTCACGCCTTTGTCCTTCAGCCTTGTTTTCGCTTCCTTGATCTGCTCGATCACATAATTGCTTTCGATCGCCATCGCAACTTTCTCTCCGATGAACGCATCTCTTAACAGATAATCTTCATAAGAGCCGGAAAATCCGCCGCCGTTCGGATCTTCGACGTATAGGGAGCCCGATTCGATTGCCTTATTCGCCGTTTCGAACGTCTTCTTCCAGGAATCCGAATTGATCGTCAGCTGCATCGTCGTCGGGTTGACATAGTTCAGCCCCTTCATAGAACCGAGCATCATCGCCATTTGGTGGAGCTCCATCTGATAGCCCACCTTCAACCCGTAGACGCGGTCGTCCCCGCTGCCGTCCGTCGGAAATCTGGCCGCCAGCTGCAGCACTTCTTCCCAGCTCATGCGATCCGTAGGAGGCGTGACCCCGTACTTCTCGAACATGTCCTTATTATAGAACAGCGCCTGGCTGTGAAAATCCGGAGCGAGTCCGTAAAGAATGCCGTCGCTCTGCTGCTTGATGTAATCGAGAATGCTCGGCGCGATTCCCTCCAGATCGAATTTGTCCTTCTGGATGAACGTTTCCAGGTTGTACAGCTTGCCTTCGCTCGCCATCCGCGCGTAATCGGTTCCCCCGATCATCAGCACGTCCGGCTTCTGTTCGGCGATGAAGTCTTCCATCGCCTTCTGCATATCCTTGCCTTCCTCATAAACGACCGTCGACGTCGGGATCACCTCGATCTCGATATCCGGATACAGCGCGGAAAACAGCATGCCATACTGCTGATAGAAGCTGCTCTCGTTGTAATGCATCACCTTGATCGCCGTTTTCTCTTGGTTCGTCGTTTCGTTCCCGCCCCCGGTGCAACCCGCCGCAACTCCGACGACCAGCGCTCCGCACAGCGCCGCCGCCACCTTTTTCCCGTATTGCATTTCCACACTTCCTTCTATGAATGGTATATCCGAATTCAACGTCGGAACTTGCCCGGACTGGCCCCCTCCCGTTTCTGATTTACATATTGTACCATACACCGGTCAATTGAATGGCGGATTATGGGTGAAATGGGAGTATGGACCTACGGATGTTCTTCCCTGGAATTCCGCTTCCCCAACTTAGGTCGAGGTCGATCGCCACCTCGCGTCTGATGACAGCCGGGCGAACGATAAGCTATGATGGGAACAGTTCATTGAAAGGAAGTCTTTGCCATGAATAAAATGGAGTTTATGGATAAAATGAGCGCGGAGCTTGCGCCATTGCCGGAGCACGAGAGAAACGAACTGCTCGTCCGCTGCGAGGAATGTTTCAGAATCGGCCTGGAGCAAGGGAAGACGGAAGAGGAAATCGTCGCGGAGCTGGGCTATCCCGCGCAGCCCGCCGAACCCCGATTCGAGCAATCTTACGCCGGTTCTCCTTACGGCAACGTTCCTTACGGCAGCGCCCCTTTTTCCGACCGGGTTCCTCCTCCGCCTCAGACTTGGACCGCTCCCGCGCCGAAACGTCCGCACGAACCCAATCGCGACGTTCCGCGTTTCATCGGGGTGGGGATTCTGCTGCTCTTTCTTAATCTGACTCTTGCGATTCCGGTATTCGCCGCATTATTTTCCGCGTTCGTCTCCGTCTGCATCGCCGCGCTCATCACTCTGCTGGCTCCGCTGGCACTGGCCGTCGAGACGTCGCTGTACGGGGAATTCACGAACGCCAAGCTGATGATGTCGCTGGGGATGACGGGCATCGGAATGATTCTGGCCGACCTGTCCCTCCTGTTCGGCAAGGGGCTGTTCCGCGCGACGAAAGCCTACGCGGGATGGAATTACAAGACGTTGAAAGGAAGAAATCAGCGATGAGAAAATTTTGGTACTTTACGGCGTTCTGTCTGATCGTGATCGGGATCGCGGGCGCACTGAACCATAACTGGAATACGGTCGACAAAGACATGCGGGATTTCGAGAAAAAATGGACTTTCTCGGCGGAAGAGCTTCGCAATCTGAGCATCAAGAGCGAATACAACGTCAGCATGACGTTCGTCAAAAGCTCCGACGGCGTCAACTCCATCCATCTGAAGGGTCGCGGAACGGAACAAATGATCGAGACAATCCAGGCGGCGGAAATTTCCGGCAGCAAGCTGGATCTGGAGCTTATCCGCTTGCCCCGCAGATACATGAACTTATTCGGTTTTAACTTCGATAGTCCTACGGAACAATTCGTCGTCTCGGTGACGGACGATGCGCTTCTCGACAAGTTGAAGCTCAAGCTCGACTCCGGCAACCTGGAATTGAAGAACGCCTCGCTCTTGCGAATCTCGAGCGCGGTGCTGGATTCCGATTCCGGCAACATGTCTCTCGGAGAATTCGCCAGCGATACGCTTGAGATCGACGTCGATTCCGGCAACGTCAAGGCGGAGCGGGTTACCGCGAACTTGACCGCTTCCATCGACTCCGGCAACATTACGATCGAGAACATGACCGGCAAGGCCAAGCTCTCGGCCGATTCCGGCAACGTTAAGCTGTATAAGCTGGACAGCTCCGATACGAGCATTTCCGTCGATTCCGGCAATGCGTACGTTCGCGTCCCGGCGGACTTCGCCGGCGTGTACGACCTGAAGGCGGACTCCGGCAGAGTGCGCGCGCCAGAATCCAGACGCCAGACGAACGATACCATCAAAGTCAGAACCGACAGCGGAAACATTACGATCGAGGAAGCTCCTCGGTAACCGGTCTCCGATCTGCCGGCTGATCGCCAACAGGCGCACCGCATCCCCTTCGGGTGAAGCGGTGCGCCTTTATTCGCTTTGCGGAAGCCTTGTAACCCGTTGCAAGACGGAGAACCTGCTCCAACTTAAGTCGGGGACGCATTCCAAACCCCGGACGGTTACCCGGGAAGCTCGGGGAAGGTAGGATAGAATCAGTAACCAATCCCGTACGGAACCGACTGACGAGGAGGCTCATCTCTTGTTTACTATTCTTACCAGCATCATATACGCCTGCGTTTTCTTCTTGCTTATTCTATCCTGGATCGCCGGCAGCAAAGCTTCCAAGCTGCTCTACGGCGGATCGACCGAAAGACTGCACCGCAAAACCCGTAAGCAAATCGTCTGGGCCGTCTACCTGACGCTGCCCGCGATCGGACTCGTCGCCGCTACCCTGGCGATGGCCGCGACGATGGCCCCCGTCTTCTGGGAAGACCGGGTGCTGCTTCATCTCCCCCTTGCGCTCGTTCCCGTGCTGTCCGTATGGGTGCTTGCCGTACCGCGCCTGACGAAGCTCTGGAAAGCGACGCGCAACGTGTCCGCGGCTCCGCTGCCCGTGGAAATCCGCAAGCAGGCCGCCCAGCCGCTGGTCATTCTGCCTTACCGAATGTCGACGATCGGCGCCGCGACCATCTTCTATTTCTTGCTGGTGACTCCCGTGCCTTTCCGGCTCGGCCCCGTGCTCGTTCCGATCTTGCTGGCCGCGGCAGCCGTCGCTGCGCTGGGTTACGCTCAGGAACGAAAGTACGGCAGAGTCGGCGATGCGAACGCTCCCGCTCCGACGCTGCCTCGCGGAAGATGGCTGCGCGCCGCCGGCATCTCCTGCGTCGTGATCGGCGTCGCCGCCTTGATCTTCATCGTCGGCAGCCGGAGCAGCCGGCTGCCGGCCGCAATGAGCATGGCTGACGGTCCGATGGACTTCGGAGGAGGAACGGTGCTCGTCCACGATCCCCGCACCGATCTGTCGCTGGCTATGCTGACTGGTCCGAGGGACCGGGAGCCGGATCGGAAGATCACGTTGACGGCGGAGAAGAAGACGATCGAGCTGAGTCCGGGAGAGCCGTTCGAAGCCTGGACCTTCAACGGCCAATTGCCCGGCCCCGAGCTCCGAATGAAGCAGGGAGAGCTTGTGGAGGTTACGCTGATCAACCGCGACATTGAGGAAGGGGCGACGATCCATTGGCATGGACTCGACGTTCCGAACGCGGAAGACGGAGTAGCGGGAGCGACGCAGGAAGCCGTCATGCCCGGCGAACGGCATGTCTACCGATTCGTCGCCGAGCAGACGGGCACGTTCTGGTATCATTCTCACCAGCATTCCCAGGAAGCGGTGAAGAAGGGGTTGTTCGGCAGCCTGGTCGTCGAGCCCGAGGCCGCCGAAGGAATCGGAGCGGAGGAAGAAGACCTGACCATTATGACGCACGTCTGGAAAGGCGTCGGAATGGCGATCGGCGATCGCAGCGGCATCCAGCGCAAGAAGGTCGTTCCGGGAACGCCGGTGCGCCTTCGTCTGATCAATACCGAGGATTGGGTCCGGCAGGATTACACCTTGACGGGGACGCCGTTCCGCGTCGCCGCCATAGACGGCACCGATCTGAACGGTCCGCAGGAGCTGGAGAACGTGCGGATCGAGCTGACGACGGGCGGCCGCATGGATTTGACGTTCTTGATGCCCGACGCGCCCGTCTTCCTGAGCGTCGGCCGTTCCGGCAAGCTGGGCGTGCTTCTGAGCCGGGACGGCACGGGCAGCGTGCCGGATCTCCCGGAGACGACCGCGTTTAATCCGATCGATTACGGCACGCCCGCCGCCGCTGCCGCCATACAGGCCGACAGCGACTTCGACCGCGAATTCGAGATGATTCTCGACAACAAGCTGGCTTTCTACAACGGGGAATTCGGGTCCTTGTATACAATCAACGGCGAAGTGTTCCCGAACACGCCGATGTTCATGGTGCAGGAAGGCGATCTCGTCAAGACGACGATCAGCAACCGCGGCGCCGTCGATCATCCAATGCACCTGCACGGCCACCATATGCTCGTCCTCTCCCGCAACGGCGAACCGTCCACCGGCAGTCCCTGGTATTCCGACACGCTGGACGTCCAGCCGGGCGAAATCTACGAGGTCGCCTTCGTCGCCGACAACCCCGGCTTATGGATGGACCATTGCCATAACCTGGTTCACGCTTCGGTAGGCATGTCGATGCATCTCATGTACGAAGGCATCACGACGCCCTATCAGATCGGGAGCGACACCGGCAACCATCCGGAGTGACCTGCGCGTTCGTCACAGCCCCTGCTCCGCGGCATAGTTGCCCCAATGAGGGCGCCTCCCGTCGACGTCTTCGATTCCGTAGTCGTCCGACAATCCCCAGGAAGTGTACGCCTTGCCCGACTTGCTCAGCAGATCCGGCTCGGCGGCGAGCGCGGCCAGTCCTCTCGCAAGGAAGAACGGCGTCTCCGACTGGAGGAAATGCGGCTCCTTCTGCGCTCCGTCGCGCCAATTCGCCTCGGTGACGCCGAAATAATCCAGCATTTCCTCGGATCGCAGAAATCCCGGCGTGACGGCAACGGCCGCCACGCCGTGCGGCCGCAGCTCCGCCGCTTGCGCCTCCGCGAGATGAATGACCGACACTTTCGCCAGGCTGTACGGCAAGTTGCCCCGATAGCGGTAATCGTATCCGTCCGTCACTTCCACGATCAGCCCTTCGCCCCTCTGAACCAGCAACGGAGCGCCATAATAACTCGTAATCATATGGGAGTGCACGGCTCTGCGCTGCATGAGCAGCGCCTTGTCCAGAGATCCCTCCCAATAAGGCGTGCCCCACTCCGTCAGCTTCTCGCCGCCCCAGACGTCATTAACGATGATATCGAGCCTGCCCCCTTGCTCGTCTCCGATTCGTTCGAACAGAGCCTTCACCTGCTCGGGTTCCGTATGGTCTACCCGCACGGGGATGCCTTGCCCGCCTCGGGCGGTTATAAGCTCTGCCGTCTCCTCGATCGTCTCCGGCCTCGCCAGATCGGAGGGCGCTCCCCTGACGCTTCTTCCCGTCGCGTACACAGTCGCCCCGGCCTCTCCGAGCGCAATTGCGATCGCCCTGCCCGCTCCCCGCGTCGCACCCGCGACAACTGCTACTTTTCCCGCCAATGGTTTCATACTCTCTTTTCCTCCTTTAATTCGATCCTTCCTCCTCAGATTAGCCTTGATATATGACACCTGCTGTCATATAAATCGGATATACTGAGCATAACCGAAACAAACGGAGGAACGACGCATGAGAGCCGATCGACTGCTGACCCTGCTTTCCCTTCTGCAAGCACGAGGGCAAATGACGTCCAAGGAGCTCGCCGGCGAGCTTGAAGTTTCCGAACGGACCGTCCATCGCGATATGGAGGCGTTGGCGGCGGCCGGCATTCCCGTCTACGCGGAGAGGGGAGCAGCGGGAGGCTGGAAGCTGTCGGAAGGCTACCGCAACCGGATTACGGCCATGACGGTAGACGAGATCCGTTCCTTGCTGCTGCTCCATTCCTCCAGCGTCGTCGCCGATCTGGGGCTGAACGAGCCGTCGGGGACCGCGCTGCGCAAGCTGCTGTCCGCCCTGCCCGAACCGGCGCGCCGGGACGCGGAATACGTGCGGGAACGCATCCATATCGACGGCGCGGGCTGGCACTCCGCTCCCTCGCGCTCCGCGCATCTGCAGACCGTCCAGGAGGCGGTCTGGGAGCAGCGCAAGCTTCGCATCCGCTATCGCGGACGGGATGCGGACGAGATAACGGAGCGAACCGTATTGCCTCTGGGCTTGGTCGCCAAGACGAGCGTCTGGTACGCGGTCGCCATGGAGGAAAGCGCGGAAGAGGATTCCCTCCGCACTTTCCGGCTGTCCCGCCTGCACGGCGCCGAGATGCTGGACGAAACCTTCGTCCGGCCGGAGGGCTTCGATCTGGCCGCCTATTGGGAGCAGTCGATGGAACGATTCAAATCCAATCTGCCCCGCTATCCCGCTCGGGTTCGCGTGGCTGCGGCAAGATGGGAAACGTTCGCGGGCGAAAGATACGTGAAGACGGTCTCATGCGAGGAAGTACGAGGGGAAGAGAAGATGGAGGCGTTCGTCGAGTTCAACACGCTGGAGTCCGCACGCGACATCGTGATGAAATACGGCCGCGACGCGGAGGCGCTGGCTCCGGACGAGCTTCGCGCCGCCGTGCGGGAGGAATGCTTGGCCGCGGCCGCGCTCTACGAGGGGTGAAGCGCGCAGCCGCTCCTCGGCTTACCAGTTGGCAATTTCGAGGAAATACGCAATGAACTGATCGGACGTCATCGGGCGACCGGTGAAGAAGCCCTGGATGCGGTCGCACTGGAGCTGCTGAAGCCGCTTGAGCTGATCCTCCGTCTCGACGCCCTCCGCCGTAACGGACAGTCCAAGCCCGTGCGACATTTCGATAACCGCTTTGGCGATGGCGGCGTCGTCCGAATCCTTCGTCAGATTGCGGATGAACGACGGATCGATTTTGACGATGTGCAGGGGCAGCTTCTTCAGCCAGTAGAGGGACGACTGGCCCATGCCGAAGTCGTCGATCGCGATTTTGACCCCGATCTCCACCAGTTGGCCGAGCATTCGGATGCTGTGCTCCATATTCTGGACGGCCGTATGCTCGGTAATCTCCAGGCACAGATTATACGGCTGGATGCCCGTGTCCTTCAGCACCTTGCGGACGATGTCCGGAAAATCCTCTTGCTGGAACTGGAGAGCCGAGATGTTGACGGAGATGACGAGCGAAGGCATGCCCGCGTGAATCCAGCTTTTGCACGCCCGGCAGGCTTGCTCCAGCACCCACTGGCCGATCGGGATGATCAGCCCCGTCTCCTCCGCCAGCGGAATGAACTCGCCCGGCTGTATCGTTTTTCCGTCGGACGAGCTCCAGCGGATGAGCGTCTCCGCTCCGTACACTTTACCCGATACGAGAGACACTTGCGGTTGAAAATTCAGCGCCAGCTCTCCCCGTTCCAACGCGTGTCTGAGACCCGTTTCCATATTGAACCTCTCAACTCTTTTCGAGCTTAATGCCGGCGTATAGACCTTGAGCCGGTTGCCGCCGTTTTCCTTCGAATAGTACATCGCCAAATCGGAGAATCGGATGAGCGAGTCGACGTCCTGCGCGTCGCAAGGATACATGCACGCCCCCAGGCTCGCGGACAAATAAAACTCCTGCCCTTCCAGCACGAACGGCTTGGTCAGCATCAGCAGCATCCGGTCGGCGATGCGGTTGATCTCCTCGGCCCCTTCGATCCTGGACAGCAGCGCGATGAATTCGTCGCCGGCGAACCGCGCGACGATCCCGTGAGGCCCGACACATTCCTGCAGCTTGGCAGAGGCCAACTGGAGCAGCAGATCGCCCGTCTGATGACCGAGCGTATCGTTGACGATCTTGAACCGGTCCAGATCGATCATCATGACGGCCAGCTTCTTGCCGTCCTTGACCCGCTCCTCCATGGCCTCCTGGAGCAGTTCCTTGAACCGCATGCGGTTAGGCAATCCCGTCAAGGAATCCCAATAAGCCAGCTGCGTGATCTTCGCTTCGTTGAACTTCTTCTCGGTAATATCGGTAATCGAACCGATGACACGGTCTCCGCGGCCCGAAGCTCCGCGAACGAGATCGCCCGCGAGATGCACCCAGATCTGCCGATCGCCTTCCGCCATTCCGCCGATTCGCAGCTCGATCTGGATCGGCTGCCGGTCGGCCTTGGAACGGACGCGTTCGAGCGCCCGCCACATTGCCCGGCGGTCCTCCGGATGCAGCAGCTTCAAGAAGGAGCGGGGGTCGCTCGTCAGCTTGGCGGCGGACGGGCTTAATATTTTGTGCGCGCGGATGTTCCAATCGATCTTGCCCGCACTCAGATCCCAGTCCCAAATTCCGTCGTTCGTGACGTTCGAGACGATCTCCAGCTTCTCCGCGATCGCACGGACGCGGTTGAACAGCAGCTCCCGCTCCAACGCGACGGCCAGAATCGTGAAGCTATGCCGGAACAGATCGTTCGCGATGAAATTGGAGTTCGGGTCCAGCGGTCCGGCCAGCGCGATGTAGCCCCAGTTTTTCATCTCCGACTTGACCGGGTGAAGCACGACGACGTCCCCTCCCCCGGGCAGCGTTCCCGGAGGCAGCGTCTCAAGCGGAGGAAAATGCTCGAACGGATACGCCGAGCCGTCGGGAGGCACAGGGTCGCCCCTCTTGCTGAACGTCTGGCGCACGACCAGGCGCCGGTTGCCGCTCTCGTCCGTCTCCCACAGAGCCAGGCAGCCCCAATGCGCGAGATTCCAGAACAGCTTGGAGAAGTCGACTCTCTCGTCCCGCGTCGCGTTGATGAGCCCTCTTGTCATCCGGTAATTGTTATTCGTGATCGTATGGAACGAACGGCGCAGCTGCGACAGGCTGATCAAGTAGCGGTCGAATTCGTCCGCCGTCCGGAACTGCGACCTCTCCGAACAGGAGCAGGAAGACCGGACGACCAGCTCGGCCGGCACGAACGTGGCCTCCTCCGATTGCGAACGCCCTTCCAGCAGCTCGACGGCGATTCTCACCGCTTCTCCGGCCATCCGTTCAAGGGGCTGGCGAACAGTCGTGAGCGACGGGTAGTTGACCGCCGCCTGATAGATATCGTCGAACCCCGTCACCGCGCAGTCTTGCGGAACTCCGAGTCCACGCATCTGCAGGCAATCGGTGGCGCCGAGCGCGTTGAAGTCCGTGCCCGCGGCGACCGCCGTAAACTCGGCGCCCCGGTCCAGCAGCTCCAGCATCGCTTTCTCTCCGGCGTTCATGAGGTTGTCTTCGGTGTCGACGACGAGCCGTTCGTCGAGCGGAAGCCCCCTCTCGGCCAGCGCCTCCAGATACCCCTGGTAACGCTCGTACAGATCGTACTGCGCCCGATTGCCGATAAACGCGATTCGCGTATGTCCATGATCGATCAGGTGCCTCACTGCCGCTCTCATGCCCGAACGATTTTCGACCAGCACGGAGTGGCCCGAAGGGACGGGCGAAGGAAAGCCGATGCAGACGAAAGGCTTGCCGCTATTCTCCAACGTTTCGAGAACCGTCTCGCTCGCGGAGGGCAGAATGGCGATCCAGGCGTCGATAAGCCCTGCGGCGATCGGTTCCTCCAACGAATCGATGCCCAAATAGTCGTCCGCGACCTGCACGGCGAACAGACGGGAACGTCTCTCCCGAACGGCCTCTTGAATGTAAGGCAGCAGCCTGCCGTAATATTCGCCGTCCAGATACGGCGCGATGACGCCGATCCGGTACTCCTGAACCATGATGCTCCCTGCCTTCTTTGCATAGGAAGAATAATTGACTGTTATGTCAAGTTTCAACATTTTGCTTCAAAATCCTTTTATAATCGGCACAATGAATGAAAAAAACATGAAACCCGATCGGGCTTCATGTTTTGCGACGCGAATAGGCGAGTTGGGCGATCCCCGAGTCAGAAGCGGATATGCCGAATCTGTGTTCGGATGCGGTCGTACGCCTTGCGCATGCGGCTTCGTTCGTCCGGCTGCAGCGCCAGTCCCGCCAGCTCGGCGATTCGCTCCGCGTTGTCCGCGACCGAATGCCCCTCGGTGTCGAGATGATAGGCGAACTTCTCGTCGGAGAGCGCCGCCACGCACCGGTCGATCTGCGCGGCCGCCCACGATTCGCTTCCCTCTCCCCGGCCCCTCAGCCGCTTCAGCAGCGTCTCCTTCCCCGCGCACAGCGCGAAATGGCGCACCGACACCCCATCCTCCCTCAGCCGTCCGACGATCTCGTCGAAGTATCCCGGATGGACGAGCGTCATCGGCGCAATCACGACGCCGTCGTATTCGCTGTCCAGATGCTTAAGCATCGCGTAGTTCGTGTCCCGCCACATCGGATAGTCTTGAAAATCGCCCAGCGCGATCCGCTTGGGAACGTTCTTGCGAATAAAATAACCGGCATTCTCCGGATCATAGACGAAGGAGTCCGGCAATCTTCTGTGCAGCTCATAGGCGGTCTGCGTCTTGCCTGCGCCGAAGGCGCCGTTAATCCAGATGATCATCCGCTTCACTTCCGTTGTAATGGACTCGATTTCCGTACTGTTTCCTTTTCGCCGCGCCGTCCGGTCTATCCTTCTTTTGCGAACGAGTCGGGGCCGTATTTCCCGCTCCACGGCTGCATATTCTACGAGAAAGAGGAGTTGGTCCCGTTTGCCGATCGCCAGACACCCCGACAATCCGATCCTCCAACCTGCGGACGTACCGCCGTCCATACCCGACTTCCGGGTGCTGGGCGTTTTTAACGCGGGAGTCGCCGTCTATGGGGAAGAAACGATTTTGCTGTTGAGAGTGGCGGAAGCGCCAGTCGGAGAAAATGAAATAGAAATTCGCGTCCCGCTGCTTGACGAGAACCGAGGAACGGTCGTCGTAGAGCGCTTCTCCGCGGACGATCCGCGCTACGACTTCTCGGACAGCCGCGTGATCCGGGAAGGCTCGCGGGTCGTTCGGCTCACCTCGATGTCTCATCTGCGCGTCGCACGAAGCCGGGACGGCGTGCGCTTCTCCGTCGACGCGCATCCCTTCCTGTATCCCGAAAACGCTTCGGAAGCCTGGGGCATCGAAGATCCGCGGATTACCCCTCTGCCCGACGGCTTCTGCATCGCCTATAGCGCGGTATCTTCCAGCGGCGTGGCGGTCGGCTTGGCGAGAACGGCCGACTTTCGCGGCGTCGAACGCCTTGGCCTGATGCTGGCCCCCGAAAATAAAGACGCCGCCCTGTTTCCCGAACCCGTCGGAGGGCGCTGGTTCGCGCTCCACCGCCCGGTTCCGCATTCTTTCGGCGAACCGGAGATGTGGATCTCCGAATCGCCCGATCTCGTTCATTGGGGCAATCATCGTCATCTGCTCGGACTCCGACCCGGACGCTGGGACGGCGCGAGGATCGGCGGCGGAGCAGTCCCGATTCGCACGGACCGGGGATGGCTCGTCCTCTATCACGGAGCGGACGCGGCCCACCGCTACTGCATGGGAGCGGCGCTGCTCGATGCGAACGATCCGGGCAAGGTGCTGGCGCGCTCCTCGCGCCCGATTCTGGAGCCGGAAGCCGAATACGAGGTCAACGGCTTCTTCGGCAAGGTCGTGTTCTCCTGCGGCGCTCTGCTGGACGGAGACACGATCCGCATGTACTACGGAGCGGCCGACGAGACGATGGCGCTTGCCGAGTTTTCCTTGCAGGACGTGTACGATACGTTTGACGGATGACCCTGTATGGCGTGTGAGCTATACTCCCACATGATTCCTGCATGGCGTATTCGCTTTACTCCGCCAAATGATCCTCAGAGCACCGACGGTACGTCCGGCGGTTCGCCAAATAACTCCAGGCTTGATGGTCGCCCGCGTTCAGCTGCACCAAATCAAGGGCGACGAAATACGATGGATATAGGCCATGACATCAGCCTAGGAAGGTGTGACGAAGATGAGCGGCAACATTTACGACTTTTATACGGGCGGCAACACGGCGAAGGGCTACACGAGCCTGCTTCATTCCTCCTTGCAAGGATTGGAGCGGCTTTACGTGCTGCGGGGAGGCGCTGGATTGGGGAAAGCCTGCAGCCTTCGTTCGATCGGCGACAGACTTGCAGAGGCCGGACATGAAGCGTGGCGTATCTCCTGCGCCTCCGATCCGGATGCGCTTGACGCACTGATCGTTCCCGGACTGAAGCTCGGGGTTATCGACGGCACAACTCCGAACGCCTTCGTACCGAAGGTGGAAGGAGCGACGATACTGGAAGTCGACTTGGCAGAAGCGTGCGATAAGTCGGCTCTCGAAGCGCGCGCGGCCGAAATCGCAAGCTTGGAACGCGACATATCGGGCAAGTACGAGGAAGCTTATGCCGGATTCGCCGAAGCGCTTCGCGTTCATGACGATTGGGAGAAAATCTATATCGGCAATATGGATTTCCAGGCGGCAGACGAGTTGACCGTCGAATCGATCTCTCGGCTGTTCGGAGACCGGAAGCAGGAAGGGACGGCTCGGGAAGTTCACCGCTTCCTGGGCGCGGCGACTCCGCAGGGGGCGGTTGACTTCGTACCCGGCCTGACGGACGGGCTGAAGCGGTATTTGCTGAAGGGGCGCCCCGGCTCAGGCAAGTCGACGATGCTGAAGAAGCTGGCCGCCGCGGCCGCCGAACGGGGCTTCGACGCCGAGATCTACCATTGCGGCTTCGATCCGAACAGCCTCGACATGGTTGTCGTGCGGGAGGTCGGCTTCGCGATCTTCGACAGCACCGCTCCGCACGAATATTTTCCCGACCGGCCTTCCGACGAGATCGTCGACATGTACGAACGCTGCATCGCTCCGGGAACGGACGAAACCTATGCCGAAGAGCTCGCTCCGATCAAGCAGCAATACTCCGCCGACATGAAGCGCTCGATCGGACTGCTGGCGGAAGCCCGCGTCCTGCAGGATCGGCTGGAAGGGCTGTATGCCGGGGCCGCGGACTCCGCAGCTCTGGAACGGACCGCCGAACAATTCCGGGAGGACGTCCTGAGGCTCGCGGCTATACAGGTGTAACGATAAAAGATGCATGTATCTTCCTCTGTCGCTGCTGCGCTTGGGAAGGCATGCATCTTTTTTTCGGGTCGGTGTAGGATCAAGAAAAAAATCTACGACTGCTTAATTAACTTGCCCCCTTCGCAGGGTCTCGTCTACGCGCCGATGTACTATTTTTTAGAACAACGCATCACGTTTGAGCAGGATTGGGGCTACGTTACTCGATTCCTTAGAACAACGCCTCCCGTTTGAGCGCTATTCGGACGACGTTACTCGATTCCTTAGAACAACGCCCTCCTTTTGAACGCCAATTAGGAGACGTTGCTCGATTTTTTGGAACAGCTCGCTTTGCCAAGAACTTATATGGTATATGTCCATGTTTGCGAATTGATCAGTCGCTGAAAAAATAGCAACATTTTCAAGTAAAAAACGTTAGGTAATACATAGGATTAACTTCCAAATCATCTCAACCTAGGAGGATAATACGATGCAATTATACTTAAGTCGATTGCAAGTTATAATTCTATCTCTTATTTTGGCCGTGGGCGCTACCGTCGGATCTGTTGTTTTTAACAATGCATCGGCAGAAAGCGAACATCCCGCTCTAGGGCGTGTATGCAAACCTCATGCTAACCAGATTATAGAAGAAGCCAGCTTTAAAAATGCTACGAATGTACAGGCCAATTTATCGTAGCGTGTGGCCAGCCGACGATTGTGTTTGAGC